>Ga0228536_1000771_pt1 | contig 46880 bp, 51 predicted proteins | sample SJ1Smetagenome_FD_168611 | JGI IMG/M metagenome (GOLD analysis project Ga0228536, IMG submission 168611) | Enriched culture of PCE-dechlorinating microbial communities from Ithaca, New York, USA - SJ1.S | ecosystem: Engineered > Modeled > Simulated communities (microbial... > Unclassified...
CCGGCGTTCGACTCGTGGTCTCGGACTCCCACAAGGGCCTCGTCTCCGCGATCGAGGCGGTCCTTCCCGGAGCGGCCTGGCAGCGGTGCCGCACCCACTTCATGCGAAACGTGCTGTGCCGTGTTCCCAAGTCCGCCCAGCCGTTCGTGGCCACCCTCGTGCGCACCATCTTCGCCCAGCCGAGCGCAGAAGAGGTCGCAGCCCAGCTCGCACGCGTCGTCGAACAGCTCGAAGAGCGATTCCCCGACGTTGCCGCCATGCTCGAGGACGCTGCGGCCGACATCACGGCGTTCTCGACCTTCCCCGTCTGCCACTGGCGGCAGATCTGGTCCAACAACCCCCAGGAGCGGCTCAACCGTGAGATCCGGCGCAGAAGCGACGTCGTGGGCATCTTCCCGAACCGGGAGAGCGTCATCCGGCTCGTGGGCTCGGTGCTCTCAGAGCAGCACGACGAGTGGCAGGTGAGCCGGCGCTACATGTCCATCGAGTCCATCGAGAAGACGATGCAGCCGGTCCTCGCCGTGACCGACGGGCTCGATCAGGAGGTGGTGCCCGCGCTCATGGCCGGCTGAGCGGAAGACTCGAGGCCGGAGCAGAGGGCTTCATACACCACTTGACGGGACGTGGCCAATCAGGGCGGGAGACCAGTCGCCTCCAGAACAGCTTCTGGTTCTCGCGAACAACGTCGCGCGGTCCCTTTACTTCAGCAAAGAACCAGCTCGGCCCCTCCGGATAGCTCACCTTCGGGTCATTAGGATTGAACGCGCGGAACATGAATAGGTCAGGCTCGCCAGAACCGTTCCGGCAGACCTCGGCGACTTCCGTGGTGAAATACTCGCTCACTTCCGGGCCGACAATATCGTGCAGCAGTTGTGTTGAGTGATAGGCCAATCCGCTGTGCCTGACTTCTCGGCTTGTCGTGCAGAACTCGCGCAGCACGTTGTAGCCGCGCTGGATGTAGTGGGCCGCGGTCGCGGCTTCAACGAACCCGAAATGATTCGAGTGTGGCCACGTTCCGCCGTAGGCAACCGACTCCCGCAGCTTAGGATCGTAATGAATGATGCTCTCGGTGACTGTGAACGAGTGCACTAGTCTCCCTCCCGTCCGGCCTAACGTCTCGGCGCTTCGGCTGCGCGCCTGTGACTCTCAGTGTAACCGAGCGCTCCTGCGCGCCAGCTGATGCGCTTGTTCGACCGACGCGCGCGTGATCGTGACTAGGCTACACCCGACGAATCGCGCTTCCAAAGCAGGCGGCCCTTCCTGTCCCGCCCGTGGCTGACGTTGTGCCACTGGACTGCAATGTCTCCGTTGTCTAGCAGCATGAGATAGTGATTGCCCCAGTCAGCTGGGTCGCGATTGACATGACGATAGACACCATGCGCTGAACCAGTGAACATGTCCTCCATCTGGAATGAGCCCGTCCAATCGTCTCTGGGGTCGTCATGGGTGCCCCGCGTGACGAAGCTATTGCCAAGACGGGGCCGGATTGTCACCGTTCCCCCCTTGACTCCATCAGGGGACCACGCCGTGTAGCTGCCCCGCAATCGCCGGTGCCTGAAGGTGATGATCGCGGCCCCAAGGAACGACGTTGCGCGTTCGAGCAGGACCCCGAGGAGCGCGCCAATCAGAAGCTCCACTTGCCTTCCCTACGTTCGGTCTAACGTCTCGGCGCATGAGCAGACGCCCGTGCGCTCTCAGGTCAGTCTACCTCGTGGCGTTCTGCCCGATGCGCTTGTCAGGCCTCGCGGATTCAGCCCGCCGCCTTCGAGCTCCCGGCCAAGATGTCCCACTTCTTACTGTTGAACTCCGACTCTGATAGCACCCCGGCCTTGAAGAGGCCGTGCAGTTGCCGTAGATGCTCAATCGCAACTCGTCGCTGATCAGGTCCCTTGCCCAAGAATAGATCCTTGGCGCGCTCCCAGTCCTCACCTGACAGAACTCCGGAATCACGAAGAGCAGCCAGCTTCGCGAGCTCCTCCGCCACGGAGGCCCCCCGCTTGGAACGCGAGGCAGAGGAAGCGGCGCGATGCACGGCATCGCATATTGCCTGCGCCTCGTCTTCGCTTGTGGCCCTCAAGGAGAACTGCTCTCCGGACGAGAGGGTGACCTCCACATTGCGATGTCCGCGGTACTTCGGGTCCGCGCCCCAGGTGTACTTGACGGTCAAGGCTCCCAATGTGAGCAACAACAACCCCACAATCGCCGCCACGAGGGACGAGTTACCTAGGCTCGAGGCGAAGACCAGAAGCCCTACCAGGGCAGTGCCGGCGCCGAACTTCACTAGTTGTCGTCTCTCGTCAGTTCCGTCTTCAGCGTCGGTGAGCTCCCATATCTTCGCTGACGTGACCGCCGATCCCTGGTAGGTTTCGTGCCCACGGATAATCACCTCGTCAGTGATTACGAAGTCCCGACCCGAGTAGAGATCCACTTGTCGCGGCCCTCCCCCTCTGACGTCTCTTGAGATGAGCGGCAACGCGAAGCGTTGTCCGCTCGATCTCATTGTTGGGCAGCTAGAAGGAGCGTGGAACGTACACATCGTCTGGATACGGCAACAGCAAGTTCACATGCTCCACGAACTTCAGATGCTCTGTAAGCTCTGAGCGCCACTCTTCGAACGTGCCGATCTCCTTCTGCTGGAATGTATGAATCGCATTTCGCCGCGATTGAATGCGGGCCACGTAGTCATGCCATGGGTCCGAAGCATCCCAGACCTGAGTCTGGCAGAAGGTCTTGAGCTTCTCGAGCATAAGCTTGTCGGGGCGGTTGCCGTAGATCTTCTTGCCGTCGTCGTTCAGCATTCCCGCAGAATCGGACTTGAAGTCATCGAGGTACACCGCGAGCAGCAACTTGAGCTGGCCCTCGACCAACACGCCCAAGTTGACCCACGCGAGGATCAGGTCGCCAGCCGAATCGGCATCGAGCCACCTGCATAATGACGACGATAACGATGCCTGCTCATCAAGCATGGATCGCGACAACAAGCCAGCAGCATCCGCAGGAGCCCAACCGTGGGCGTCTTTCCAGAAGCTCATCATCGCAGTCGTGAGCCGCTCAATACGCGCGCACGTCTGCTCCGGAGTCAGTTCGGCTGGATCGAGCATCTCTAGCGAAACGTCGTTCAAGTTAGCCCCCATGTCTGTCTGAGCGTGGCCTGAGCATAGCGGACTGCAGTCAACCACCTGTGCACGTCAGGCTGCGCATGTTGACAGTGCGCGCCGATTGAAGCAGCCCTAGTCATCGTCATCGCAGCACCTCGGGGACGAAGCGTCCACGTTCGCAGAAACCGCGAACTCGGCCAAGCGCTCGAAACCGACCAAGAAGATGGCGGCGATGGTGGCGAAGCTGACCGCGCCCTCAGGGTCGTCGACAGTGCTCAGCATTCGCATTGCGACCGCTATGGCCGCGAAGTAGACAAGCGCAACAGCGAGTCTCACCCAGGAGGCAAATGTCACCCTAGCCAATCGCGCTCGCAATTGTGGTTTGCCGTCACGATGCCCCAATTGACTCTCTCCGTCCACCTAACGGTGTTGCGCATGAGCAGACGCCCATGCGCTCTCCGGCCAGTCTACCTCCTGGCGTTCTGCTCGATGCGCTGGTTAGGGGCACCGCGACTGAACGAGATGCCTGTTGACGATCTACGCGCGCTGGCCCACGAGCCGCAACGGCGCCCAAGGTCACACCAGTGGGTGCCGTTGCTGAAGAGCTATTTGCTCGCTGGTCGCGTGTCTACCAGCACTCCTTCTCCCAGTCATCACGTGAGGCCGAGAAGGTGGCCAACCGTAGCATGAAGTCGCCCGACTGCGTGTACTGGCTTCCGCTATTGATGAGGACAAAGGATGGCACGAATCCGTCTTGATACCATGCGCCCCCATCAGGGTCGTAAAGTGTGGACATCAGGCGGACTATCGCCCATGCGCCTTCGACCTGATTATCAGGCGAGGCCCACGTTGACGTCACATCAAGAGTGACGACCTCGGACGCGGGATCGTATGCGAGCTTGTCAACCGACTCGACGTTGTCGTCGCCTTCGAGTATCTGAGCGAGTTTGACACGATTCTCCTCGAACACCGAAGCGAACGCAGCCCTCTGCACCTCTGGCGACGGCGCGGACGGTTCAGTCTCAGCCGCAGGTTCCGGCTCGTCCTGCGATGCGGCGCTCTCCAGCGCATCGCGCTCAGCCGTGACTTCCTCCAGATTCGCTTCGAGAGCAGCGACCTTAGACTCGAGCGCGGCAACCTCATCCCCCGATGACGGGGCCCCGGACTCTCCCGAGCCGGCCGTGACTCCAATGAACATGCCAACAAGCAGCATGGCCACAGGTATGAACCACTTGCGTTTGTATACGGGTTCCTTCTTGTCCGCCGCCGACACCGCAGGCGGAGGCACTGGGGTTGTGCTGCCAGTGCCTTGGTGCTCATCACTCATGGCTCCCCCTCACTATTCTGACGCCTGACAGCCGTATGCTGCCAGAAGCCTCTGACAACCCAACTCACCCGCTCTACTGGTTGCCCCTAACAGTGATTCTACAGTCTCGATAATCGCACAACGAGACCCGACAGCTCCACGTGTGCTGCCACCTACTCGCCAGGACGTTGATTGTCCCACTCCCACACGTCCGCCTTCACGCGCTCGTAGTTGGCATCGAGCTCCGGCTGCATGAGCACGAGCGCCGCGATCCGGCGCACCATCTCGGTGACGTACCGCGCCTCCTCGGGCTTGAGGTCGCGGCCGAGCAGCACGCGCTCACGGTACGACAGCCACTTCTTGATGACCTGGTAGCCGCCGATGGTGTAGCGCCACACGTTGGCCGGGACACAGCGCCAGTACGCGACGTCGTTCAGGTACACGTCGAAGCACGTTTCGCCGAGGAGCCCGACAGCCTGTTCACCGGTCATGCCGAGGGTGGCAGCGTGCTCCGCGATGGCCGAGCGCTCGTCGTCGGCGTACGGGCGCTCGGCGAGCTTGCCGGTCGACGGCATCGTGATACCGCCCTTCCCCGCGATACCCCATCGGGCTGTGACGGCGAGGTCGGTGGCGGGGTCGAGGGTGCCGGTTGCGGAGGAGAGGGTGCCGAGGGGTACGGTGCCAGTGACACATCCATCAATCAACGCCTCGATGCGCCGTCCAAGCTCGACAGAAGTTGCGAAATCCTGCGTGCTCACTGGCATTGGAATGCGCGGCCAGTCTGCAGCCAGCATGAAGGCGTTCTCGGTACGATATGCGGCGCTGTGTGCGATAGCCGCCACGTGACGAATCAGCGCCTCCGCGTCGTCGGGCCGTCCGACCGCAGCGAGGTACTCATGGGCGAGGTCGCTCAGGTTTTCGGAAGTCCCGCAGTGCAGATGATCTGAACCGTGCTCGCGAGTTGCCGGGAATGTGTTTGCTCCCCGCTCGATCACGTGTCGTGAAATCAGCTTGCCTGTCACGAGCGGTGGGTCGTAGCCACGACGGGCACCCTGACTGAAGACAAGCTGAGGTGTCCCCTCGGGAACACCGGTCACGTAGTCCGCACGCTTCTCGTCCAGCAGCTTCGTCTCCGGCTCCCAGTACAACCACCGGGCATCCATCGGTCTGTATAGGTGGAGTAGAACGCGCCCATGATTGGTGCCCTTGAGCGTGAGTGCGCGTCTGGTCGAGACCGGATCAAACCGCGCAGACGGCGTCATGGCTTCCTGCGGAATCAGCCCGTCGGAAACTGTGGGGTCCAGATACTGCGCTATACGATGCCGCAGCGTCGTCTTATCAATGTCGATCAGGAACGCATCACGGCCAGTCTGGATTCCGGGAGAACTCCAGGGAAAGATCTCCGGGATCTTTGGCCAGTCCAGATAGCCCTCGGCCACCTCAGCCGGCTTGAACGGCAGCCCCAACTCGACGATCGGCTCGTGCGACTCGTACCCGTCAATTGCTTCTTCGGCAGCAGCTTCAAGCTCGGCTCGTTTGTTTACACCCCACCAATCACGGTACTGCACCTGTTCGCTCGGTTTGGCGCCCTTCACCAGCAGCCCGATCGCTGTTCCCACCTGAATCCCCTCGCGATTCTTCTCGGTGGAGAAGACGCTCGGGTCGGGCTTGCCCTCGGGCGTGAGCTTGCCAGTGCGGTACTTGTCGCCATTGAGGTTGTCCACCCGGATGCTGTCGAACGCGTCGAGGAATCGCTCACGCATTCCGGTGAACGAAAGGCTGTCGAGCCAGCTGTTGTTGCTGATGAAGCACACCACGCCGCGGCCCGTGCGCTCCGTGATCTGTCGCTCGGCCATGCGGTAGAAGCGCACGTACAGGTCGTTCAGTCCCTGGCCCTGGGGCTTCGGCGCGCGCTTGGTAGTGCGATACGCCTCAGAGAGGCTGCGCTCCTCATCCACCGCCATGCCCGCGAATCCGTTGTACGGCGGGTTGCCGATCACCACGAGGATGCGCTCCTCGCGCTTGATGCGGTCGGCGGCGTCGCGCTCCTCGGCAAACTCAGGGAAGAGCAGCGTCGAGTGCATCTGACCTACCGCGGCACGCTTGTCCTTGGGAGGCGTCGTCTCGCCGTCGCCCCAACCGGTCAGTGCGTTGGTGAGGTAGATGGCGGCGCGCTCGTCGGCGTCCTTGAGCGGCACGCCGAGCTCGGCGAGCAGGATGCCCATCTGCAGGTGCGCCACCACGAACGGCGCCGGCATGATCTCAAAGCCGACCACGCGCTCGAGCGCGGCGCGCTTCACGTCGTTGCGGGTGAGCGCGTCGGCGCCCTTGGCCGTGAGCGTGCGGTCGATCGTGCGGAGCACCTCCACGAGGTAGGCGCCGGTGCCGCAGCACGGGTCGAGCACCACCACGCTCGGGTCGGCGAGACCGTCCGCGATGCCCAGCTCCTCGCGGAGCGCCCAGTCCACGCGCGCCACCATGTACTTCACAACCTCGTCCGGCGTATACCACACGCCGAGCTCCTTGCGCAGCGCCGGGTCGAACGCCTCCAGGAACGGCTCGTAGAAGTACTGCACCGCGTGATGCTCCTCGAACTTGTCGAAGAAGCTCACACGGTCGATGCGCCACAGCACCTCCTCGGCCCACTCGAGCACTTCTGAGATGCCGAGCTGTCCGAGCTGCCGCACATCGGCGAACTGCCGGAAGAGCTCGTAGACCATCGGCACATGAAGGGTGGCGGTTGCCGTCTCCCACTCGAAGCGCCGGTCCCACGGGATCTCCTCGGCCCGGTCGCGCCCGCGCGCCCAGAGCACCCAGGCGGCGAACATGCCGTAGAAGAGCGTCTGCACGAGTGTTGAGCGGAAGAAGTGATCGCCACGCTCGCCCTCGAACTTCAGGCCGAGGGCATCCTCGAGCTGCGATCGCAGCGCGTCGAGGGCGGGAAGCTCGTGCTTCTGCTCGAGGCGCAGGCGCGCGGTGCGCGCATAGCTTGCGAGGAACCACGCGAGGTCCTTCGGATCGGACAGTGGCGCATTGTGAAGCAGCACGCGACGCAAGAACTCGGTGAGACCCTCGCCCGCATCCTCCGCGTACGTGCGCGGCTGCTGCACGCGCGCCCAGAAGCCAGCCTCGGTCTCCGAGAGGCGAAGCGTCTCAAGAATGCGGGTTCCCGTGCCGCCGGCTCCCCGGCCCACCAGCACGAAGTCGCGCAGGTTGGTGACAAGCACGAGCCCGTAGCGCTCCACGTAGCGAGCAACCTGCTCGCCTTCGGCGGTGGCGAAGGCATCCTCGGCAGGAGACTTCACCTCGATGGCGCCGCGCGCGGGGAGCTGCCCGGCCAGCGGATCGGTACCCGGCTCCCAGCCCTTGAGCTGCGGTGCGGTGAACAGACCGCCGTCCGGGATGCCCGCACCGGTGTTGCGCAGGTTGATGATCGCGGTGACCTTGGGCTTGAGCTTGGAACCGAGAGCGGTGAGCAGCTCGGCGAGCGCGGGGTAGTAGCTCGTCTCGGCAACACCCGCCCCTGAGGCGTGGATATCGCGCAGTGTGCTGAAATAGATCTCCACCGGATCCCGCACAGGCCCTCCCTCGGTAGCCGCTCCCCGCTGCATCACAGAATAGCAGCAGGGGCCGACACCTTAGGATTCCGGATGCTCAGGCACTCAGCACGTCTGGCGTATCGCCGGCGTCACCAACAGTCGCCGCCCCGTCATCCGTCCGCACCAACCGTTTCCGCATGAACAGTATGTACGGGACCAGCACTATGACCATGGCGCTGAGTACGTACACGTCCATGGTTGTGTTTGCGGCGGTGATCGTGCCGCTCAGATTGAACAGTGCATGAAAGACGGCTCCGGGGATGATACTGCCCGTGATGGCAACAACGTATGCAAGCGCGATACCGATGACTACAGCTGCCCCAACCTGAATCAGCTGGTCGGACATGGTGTACCCGCGCGCGAGGTTGACGATGTGACCCATACCGAACGTGATCCCGGTGATGAGGATCGCACGATTGAGGGCGCCCCTCTTCAGGATCGCTTGGAAGAGAAGCCCCCTGAACAGCAGCTCCTCGATGAAGCCGACGCCTGCAACGAGCAGGACAGCCGAAACCACCTCTCCAGCGTCGAGTCCGGGAGCGAAGCCTTTGGCGTACTGGAACAGTGAGATGCCGAACAGCGGCGCGAGATAGTGCACGGCGCGCATGGTGTTGGCGCGAGGTGGCTGCAACCCGGACAGATCGGCGAGACCGGACCGTCGCAGGTAGAGCACCAGGACGACCGCGAGGCCAGCGAGCAGGATGCCAGTCACCAATGGAGTGCTTGCGGGGTCGGGAGCAAGCGCACCTCCCACATTGACCAGTGCCACGTAGATCGCGATCCACAGCAGAGCGTGCCATACGGGTTTGTTATCGCGCAGCTGCTTCAAGAGTCGTCCTTTTCGTTGGGGCGCTCATCGTATCGCATCACGGCAAGCTGCCCCACCACCGAGCCGCGCATCTCCTCGACCGCCTGCACAAGGCCGCCGATCGTAGCATCGCAAGCGTCAGGACGAACGTGCCCGCTGCTGAGAGAAAGAAGCCCGGAACGCCCTCGTGCTACCGTGCTCACCGCGCGCGAGGAGCGCGGCGGCGGCGGTACACGAGGGCGCGGTCGCGCTCCGCCGCCGCGGTCACAGCTCCAGCCCCTCGGCCCACGCCTTGATCTTGTCCCAGTCGCGCGCATCGCCCTCGGCGGTGCCACCGAACGCCTTGAACGCCCAGCGTGCGATGAGCGACGAGTCATCATCGGCCGGACCCTTGCCGAGGAAGAACCCCTCGGCCGCCAGCGTCACCGCGTCGCGCACCTTGTCGAGATATGCCGTCCGCTTGCGCGTCTGCTTCTCGTCAGCGCCACCGTTCATGCTGTGCACGCAGTACGCCGCCGTCGGGACATCTCGGAGCACGCTGCTGTTGGACTCCACCCATCCGATCGCCTCGGGAAGCCATGCCCCGCCATTGATTGCGCTGCCGACGACAACCGCGTCGTAGCCACCGGGCGATGGCTGGTCACGAAACGGCTTCACGTCCACTGCGTAGCCGCGCTCGCCGAGCGTCCGCCCGATCGCGTCGGCCACCCCTGCCGTCGACCCCGTGCGCGTCGCGTATCCCACCAGTACTCGCCTCGACATCCCGGTCTCCTCCCCGTACGTGAACGATGGCGTCTCCACCTCGGACTCATCCGATTTTGCGGTGCCCGCAGAGGAGCACCCCACTGCCAGCGCCAGCGCTGTGGCCGCTCCTGCGCAGGCTCCTATGCGCACGAACTCCCGACGATCGATCGTGGTATCCATGGCACGCTTCCTCGCGTCTCGGACCTCAGTCTGCTAACCTAACGCTGTTAGGCTGCAGGCGCAGTATGCTCCCTAACACTGTTAGGGTCAAGCTCGTATTCCGAGGAGTTTCTACCGTGGTCACACCCAAGAAGCGAACCACCCCGCTCACCAAAGACGAACTCTTCACCGCCGCACTCGCGATCGCCGACGCCGAGGGGCTCGAGGCGCTCTCGATGCGCCGGCTTGCCGCTGAAGTGGGCGTCGAGGCCGCCTCCCTCTACCATCACCTCCCCAACAAGGACGCGCTCCTGAGCGGCGTGATCGTGAAGATGCGTTCGGAGATGCGCATCCCCGATCCGCTGCCGGAGGATTGGAGGGAACTGCTGCTCGCGATCTTCTCCGAGTACCGGCGCGTGCTCGCTGCGCACCCGAACCTGACGCCACTCGCCGGCAGGCGCGTGGAGACCGACCCCGACAGCGGCCTGGTATTCCTCACGCAGCTCGGGTTCAGTGATGATGACGCCGTCGAGCTGTGGCAGTCGATGATCGCGCTCGCCGTGGGATTCTCGATCTTCGGCTCCGCGTATGCCGAGAGTGACGTGAGCGACCTGCCGTCGGAGCTGGCCGAGCGCATGAGCGACTGGCGAGATGAGACCTGCGTGCGGTCGCTTCGAATGCTGATCGACGCCTACGACGCGGAGCGCGCGGGGTAGACGAGGTCAGTCCGCCCCACAGCACAGAGAGGGCCGCCGGTTGCCCGACGACCCTCTCCCATCGCTGCTGTAAGACAGCGACCTTCGTCCTGGTTTGCAGGAGCACGTAGCGCCGGGTCATCTCGACCCGCTCACCCGCTGTCCTACGAGGTGGACACCTCCGCAGCGATGCAATGATTACTCAACGCTGAATCACCTCCTCGTGGTCGCGGCACGCCGGATCGCGTCCTGGGGCGTTCGCCCGTACCCACATTATAGCGAGCGGCGTGCCGACGTGCACCGCCGCGGGCCGTTGCGCACGACTCCGGCGCCCGCACCCCTCGCCGTCCAGTGGCATACTGTCGTCATGCCTTCCGTGCCCGATACCGCGATCCACCTTGCCGGCGACACCTACGTGGTGCCGGGGCTCACGAACGCGGGGTACATCGCCGGGCTCGGCATCGACACGTCCGAGGATGAGAGCGTCTATGAGGGCGTCCCCCTCGAGTTGCTCGCCATCACCCACGGTCACGCCGACCACTTCTCGATCGCTCACATCCTGCGCGACTCTGGCGCCCGGGTGATCGCCGCCCGGGACGACGCCGCGATGGTGGAGAACCCCGACATCAACATCCGCGGGATGTTCAGCTGGGCCAAGCCGAGCGACAAGATGACCACCAAACTCTTCCGAGGCATCGGTTGCGCGGTCGACGGCTACATCGAGGAGTTCAACGACCCACGCGCTACGGCGATTCCGCTCCCCGGTCATACGCTCGGCCACCACGGGTTCCTCACCGCCGACGGCGTGCTCTTCACCGGCGACGCCCTCTACCAGCGAGAACTTTGGGAGCAGCACCCGCTGCCCTACGCGATCGACCCCGGAATGGTGGTGGCCTCGCTCGAGCGCATCCGCGGCGTGCCGTGCGAGTGGGTCGTCCCGGCACACGGTCAGCCGGTCCGACGTACCGAGGCCGAGGAGCACATCGACTTCCACATCACGCAGGTGCGCTGCACCGCCGAGCTGCTGCTACACGGGCTCCAGGACGGCATGACCACCGAAGGAGCGGTGGCGTTCATCTCGCGCGAGTTGGGCCTCGTGGAGAACCAGGCGGTGTACTGGCTCGCGGTCACCGACGTGAAGGGCTATCTCGGCGAACTGCTCGGCCGGGGGCTCATCGAGTTCTCGGTGCGCGATCACGTGGGCTGGTGGCAGATGGTCAGATAGCGCCGCTCAGTCCAGGTCGCAGCGGAGCATCAGAAGCGGGCACAGAAGACGTCGGCATAGGATCCACCTGATACCACCACGCGTCGAGAAGAAGACGCCGATGCGGACTGCGGGTCTCCCGGTCCCTAGCTCCCCAGCAGCTTGGTGATCACACTGATCGACTCTGCGGCGGTGAAGCCGGACGCCTCATCCCCGACTGACGGATGTATGAGCGCCACGAACCCCACATCGGGCGCCAACATGTAGTAGTAGGCGCTGGGGCCTGTTGGGCTCGGCTCCACATCGCGCGCGGCGCGTGCCGCCGCCGTTGCAGCCAATGCACCCGCGAGCGCCAGCACCACGACCCGTCGCGTCTTCATCGCTTCCCTCCCCGGCCTCAGCCACTCTGCACGCATCGGCACAGCGTGATGAACGGGTATCATGATGCATGGGTATCACCGCACCGGCAGCCGGAGGCGATCATCACGGCCGACACCAGAGAGCTTCGCAAGTTCGTGGCCCCGGAGATTCTGTACGGAGATGGCGCTCGGTTCATGGCCGGACCGTATGCTCAGCGCATAGGCATGCGGAGGGTCCTTGCGGTCACCGATCCGGGTGTGGTCGCGGCCGGGTGGGTCGCTCCGCTGCTCGAGTCTCTCGGCGAGCACGACATCGAGGCCGTGCTCTTCCAGGACGTGCGTCCGAACCCGATCGCCGATCAGATCATGCGAGGTGCCGAAACGTACCTTGAGCACAGCTGTGATGGCATCATCGCCATCGGCGGTGGTAGTCCGCTCGACTGCGCGAAGGGCGTCGGCGTGGTGGCGACCAACGGCGGACACGTGCTCGACTACGAGGGAGTCGACCGGGTCGAGACACCGATGCCGCCACTGGTGTGCATCCCCACCACTGCGGGATCAGGGGCCGACGTCTCGCAGTTCGCGATCATCACCGATCCAGTGCGGCGCCTGAAGGCTGCGCTGATCAGCAAGTCGCTCGTTCCTGACCTTGCGCTCGTCGATCCCGAGCCGCTGACCACGATGGATGCCGGTCTGACTGCGACAACGGGGATGGACGCGCTTGTCCACGCCATCGAGGCATATGTATCCAACGCGAGTTGGTCGCTCACCGACGAACTCGCGTTGGCGGCGATGCGGCTCGTTGCGCGAAGTCTGCCGCAGTCCGTCGAGCACCCTGACGACCTCGACGCGCGCGGCGCGATGGCGCAGGCCAGCCTCGACGCGGGACTCGCCTTCTCAAACGCCAGTCTCGGTGCGGTGCACGCACTCGCCCATGCCCTCGGCGGACTTCTCGACGCCCCCCATGGGGAGTGCAACGCGCTGCTCCTCGGCCCTGTCATGCGTCGCACCCTGCCGGAGCTTTCGCACGCGCGGACCGAGCGGATGGCAGACGCCCTCGGCCTGCCCCCCACCATGCGAGCCGGTGCGGACATCGCGTCCTGGCTCACCGAGTTCTCGGAGGCCATCGGAATGACGTCATCGCTTGCCGATTACGGACTCACCGAGGAGACCATATGGGACCTCGCGGCCAAGGCCGGCGCCGACGCGTGTCTGGCAACCAACCCCTGGGATGCCACCACAGACGACCTGGTCGGGATATTGCATGACGCCATCGCCTGAGAACTCCAGAGAAGAGCTCCGCCAAGGCGTCATCGGTCTCGGTGACCACTCGGCGAGGAAGAGCTACTACCCCGAGCTGCGGCGTCGGCTCGAGGAGCTCGAGCGTGCTCAGGCCGAGCTGAGCGCCCACAAGGCCGACCTCGAACTCCAGGTGGCCGAGCGCACGAAGGAGTTGCGCAAGTCGAACGAGGAGCTTCGGGAGGCTACGCTCGCGAAGGACCGGTTCCTGACGAACATGAGCCACGAACTGCGTACACCCCTGAACTCGATCATCGGGTTCACGGAACTGATCCTCGACGGCATTGCCGGCCCCCTGACCGACGACCAGTCACGGCAACTCCGCGTGGTGAACAACGCCGGCCACTACCTTCTTGGCCTGATCGAGGATATCCTCGATCTCACCAAGGTCGAGTCCGGTGAGATGGCGCTTGAGTTCAAAACGTTCTCCGTCGCGTCCGCGATCGATGAGGCGATCAGCATCATCGAACCGCAGGCTTCGAGCAAAGGACTCGAACTCAGGACCGAGTACCGCAACGCGCCGCAGACCATCACCAGCGACTGGCAACGGCTCCTTCAGGTGTTGATCAATCTGATGGGAAACGCGGTCAAGTTCACGGACGCAGGCTCTGTCTCGGTGCTGGCGTCCTCTGAAGGCGACGAGCTGCTCATCGAGGTATCTGACACCGGTTCGGGGATCGATCCTGCGTACCACGAGTACATCTGGCAGCCCTTCCACCAGGTCGCGCCGTCCTCGGGCGGGAAGTCGAGGGGGACGGGCCTGGGGCTCTCGATCACCCGTGAGCTGGTAACGCTCCTCGGCGGCAGGATCTCCGTACGCAGCGCCCCGCAGCGCGGCAGTACGTTCAGCGTCAGGCTGCCCGTCACGCCGGCCGAGCCCGGCTGAGCGGTCACGTCTCCCTGGCAGCCCTCTCATCGTGGCGCTGGCGTTTGGCGCGCCCCTTGCGCGGTGCTACCCTGTGAGGGTTCGCTGATCCGCCTCGCCGGCACGGGGCTGCACGCATCGCTCCACAAGGAGGCATCACCTATGGCACACGTTCGCTCGCTCTTCTTCGACGGCCCCCTCGCAGAGTCCGAGAACAAGGCGTTCAAGAACGCCCAGCTCGGCCGTCCGAGCGACATCATCTGGAACATCACCAACCGCTGTAACCTGCGGTGCAACCACTGCTATATGGCAGCCGACGGTCACGTGCTCCCCGAGGAGCTCTCCGATGAGGAGACCATCGATCTCGTCCGCCGCATGGGTGAAGCCGGCGTGCCGGTCGTCTTCCTCTCCGGCGGCGAGCCGATGATGCGCCCCAACTTCTGGGAGATCCTCGCCGAGGTGAACGCGCAGGGCGTGCGTCCCACGATCTCCACCAACTGCACGATGATCGACGAGGCAACCGCGAAGCGTCTGAAGGAGTACGGCGTCCGCTGGATCGCCACCTCCATGTACGGCCCGGCCGAGTTCCACGACGCGATGGTGGGCGTCCCGGGCACACATGCACGGGTCCTGGCAGCCATCAAGGCCTTGCGCGCCGAGGGCGTCGGGGTCGTGCTCAAGACCGCGCTTTCCCGGGACACGTGGCCCTACATCTTCGACATCATCCAGCTGGCCAAGGACAACGACTGCGGCATGATCTACATCTGCGACCTCATCACCTCTGGCAGGAGCGAGGGCGAGGACGACTCCCGTGTGACCGTGGAGCAGTGGCGCGAGCTTGCGGACTTCATCGTGGAGGACATGCTCGACCCGAACCTCAAGTTCGAGTACGACGTGGGTGCGCTCCCCTCGGTCATCCCCTACATCGCCGAGCGCTTCATCGAGCGCGGGGTGGATGTGAGCAAGGGCCTCGAACGTCTCAAGACCATCAGCGCCTGCCCGGTTGGCAAGGGCCACATGAACCTCAGCTCCGATGGCAACATCATGCCCTGCCAGTTCGCACAGGACTGGACCGTGGGCAATATCCGCGAGATGAGCTTCGCCGAGGCTACCGCCGCGCTCTACCAGATCGACCTCGAGGAATCGACGGGCATGTGCGCCCCGGACGCGTGCGAGTACAGCCGCATCTGCCGCGGCTGCCGCGCCAAGGCCTGGCAGCGTGAGGGCGACTATATGGCCGAGGACCTCACGTGCATCCTGCACCCCGAGCGGGCACGCACGATCCCGGTCGCCGGCACCGGAAGCGGCCCAGCGCCCGGTGCGCCATGCGCCGTGCCCGGAGGCTGCGGGTAGGGTCAGCGGCCGTCTATACAACCCGGACCGGCATTCATCCATATCGCTCAGTAACGCGGAGGGGGCTTCGCGCGTTGTCCGTATCGAAAGGACACGACGTGTCGGCGATGACCGAGCGACGTCTCGCGCGGACCGTGCGCAGAGCCTGCAACCGGGACGCCCGGGCGTTCGGTCGGCTGTACGACGAGTACGCCGATCGTGTGTATGCGTTCGTCCGCTCCCGTACAGACTCGGCGCAGGATGCTGAAGACATCACCGCTACCGTCTTCCTCAAGGCATGGGAGGCGATCGGCAACTATGACGACCGGGGTCTGCCGTTCGCGGCGTGGCTCTTCAGGATCGCGCGGAACGCCGTTGTCGACGAGTACCGCCGCAAGGCCCACCGCCCGGTCCCGGTCGACGAACCCATCGAGACGGGAGAGGTCGCGGAGTCTACCGATGTGGCGGTGATCGCCAGAGCCGATGCCGAGCGTGTGCGGGCGGTGGTGCGGATGCTCACCGAGGAACAGGCATCGGTGATCGCCATGAGGTTCTGGTGGGACATGAGCATCAAGGACACTGCCGAAGCACTGAACAAGAACGAGAACGCGATAAAGGCACTGCAGCACCGGGCGGTCAGAACGCTTGCCCGGCTACTTCAAGAAGGCGAAGACGATGGTGCGTGACAAGAAGCTGCTGACAGACGAGTTGGCCGAAGCGATCGGAGGGGCAGCAGAACCGCTGTCCGCGTCAGCCCGCGCCGACATCCGTGAGCGCGTCATGCATGAGGTGAGCGCAACCAGCCGGGGTGGCATCTTCGCGCTCGCCTCCCATCGTCTTGCCATTGCCGGCACCGCGCTGGCGGTGGGGTTCGGCGGCGTGGCATACGCAGCCGAACGCTCCCTCCCTGGCGATCCCCTGTACGGCGTCAAGATCGCCGCGGAGAACGCGGTGGTTGCCGTGCTTCCGCCCGGGCGGCTCGAGAACCGCGTCCTGGTGTCCATCGCCGCACGCCGAGCCGGAGAGACCGCGAGATTGGCGCGAGAGGGCTCAGGTGCGGATACGATCGACGAGGCGCTCGGCTCCCTGCGCGATGCCGTGCGTGAGGCTGCTCCCGACGAGGGTCCCCTCACCACCGATGACGCGAGCCGTATCCGTCAGCGAGGCGCGGACGCTCCAGCCGAGACACGCGACGCGATCGACGAGGCCGTGACCTCTCCAGGGCCCGCGGAAGGCAGCGGCTCGGGCGGTGGGGCCGGCGGTACGCCGAACCCGGACACCGGCGGATCGCCTCAGTCGAGCCCGAAGGGCACCCCAAACGCTGGCACTGAGGACAGCACGGGTACCGATGACCCCGATCTGCCCATACAGGAGCAGATCCGCGAGGGTCAGAGCGTATCGCCCGGCGGCACCGAGCCGCTGGAGGATGACGGCTCGCTTGATATGGATCGCGTTCGGGAGATGGATGACGGCTCTCGCGCGAAGTGAGCCCGAGGCGAGCTTCCAGATCTGGCGCAGCGCACCCGTAACCCCACGGCACTGACCTTCGTTCTTGTGGGTGTGCCACCCATCAGCCCGGAAGAAGGTGTGCTTCATGAAACGGTGGATCCTCAAGATCGTGGCGCTCGCGTCGGTGATGGCGTTGATCGCTGCTCCGGCCCTGGCAGCGCAGCAGACCAGGAGCCAGGACGGATCATGCGTCGACAGTGTTGCCGACCAGACGCAGGAGCGACTGCGCGATTGCGACCAGGCCCAGGACTGTGACCAGCTGCAGATCAAGACCCAGGCTGGCGAGGCGACTCAGGCCCAGGTCAAGGCCCAGGTCCAGGCAGGCGAGCCGGTCAAGGCGCAGGTGCAGGCTCAGACCAGCGCTGGTGAGGCTGCGATGAACCAGACTCAGGCGCAGATCAGGTCTCAGATCGGCGACGCAGAGATGGCACATGCCCCCGAGTGGGTGCAGAAGATGGCGCGCGTGAAGAAGCAGCTCACCAAGCGCGCTCATATCATGGTCAGCAGTGGCTGAGGTCGATTCCCCCCGATATCAGTCCCGCCGGAAGGGCGCCCGCACCGCGGGCGCCCTTCTGCATGCGGGCTGTGCGAGCGCCTGAGAGCACAACCCGCTCACTGATTCCGGCCGATGCCCTTCCCGATCGTGTACGCGTCGGCCACCTTCTCGCCCAGACGCCGGTACTCGCGACTCCCGGCTATGTAGACCAACGGATCGAGCGCGGCCACATCGACCTTTGTCCCCGCTTGATCCAGCACCGACTCCTCGGCGTGGCTCTCAACGACCTCCGCCACCAGCAGCACGTGGCTCCCCAGCGGGATCTCGTGCGTCACTCTGCACTCCATCTGGTACGGGCACTCCGCGATCCGGGGAGCCTCGACCACAGCCGACGGCTCGAGCGTCCATCCGCTCGCAGCGAACTTGTCCGTGGTGCGGCCGCTGGTGATGCCGAAGTAGTCGACGACCGCAGCGTCGGCGGCCGACGGGGTGTTCACCGTCAACGTCCCGTTCGCGCGGATCAGCTCAAGCGTGTATCGGCTTTCGCGCATCGCGATCGCGATGCGCGGCGGATCGGTCGCGCATATCCCGATCCATGCGACGGCGCACGCATCCGCGTGCTCGATAGTGCCCCCACACACGAGGGGGACCGGCATCGGATACAGCCGGTCGCTCGGACCAAGTCGCTTCTTCATAGCCCCTCCTTCACAAGCCCGTGTGCCGGCTCAGGTGAGCACGGTCAGCACCGCAGGCGCTGGGCCTTACGAGTATAGGCCACGGCACCTCGCGACGGATGTTCGTCAGCTTGACAGGAAGCTCCACCGGTGCCGACACTCAGGACTTAACGGGAATGTGACACTCCTATGGGGACACCGTTCGGGACGCATCTGGTGACTGGGGGGATTCATGGCTACTTTGCGTGAGCGCGTCATCGCCGCGTTGACTCCATACGTGGGGGCAACGGTTGCGGACACGTGCGTTCGGGGAACGGCGCTGTCCATCGGCAAGTCCGCCGATGAGCTGAACGACAGCGACCTTCCGGCGCTCAAATCGAACGTGCGCCGCCTGCTGAGCCCGGTAGCGCCAAGCACAGTGATAGACGACCTGCTCGCACAGATCGAAAGGGGCAACTGATGAGCGCACAGACCTCCGCCCCGCGCGCACGTGGTGTCATCACGTCCGGAACCTACCTGACCGCGGGCGTACTCGTCGCGCTGGCCGCGATCTTCTCATTCCTCAGCTCACAGATGTATGCTGGCACGCTCAGCGACGGTGCGTATACGGCGGCCTACTGGTACGGCACGCTCCTCCAGGTCCTCCTGGCCTCCGTGGTGATCACCGTGGCTCTCAAGATCGGCCTGAACCAGCGTGTTGGAGTGCAGTGGCTGCTGGTCGGGTCGGGTGTTGCCTCCTACGCGCTCGGCGACATCGTGTGGACGGTCCTCGACCTGCACATGGGGCTCGATCCATACCCCAGCGTGGCCGACGTGTTCTACGTGCTGCAGTACGGTTTCTTCGTTGCCGCGCTGGTGCTCGCGGTCCGCTCGTACAAGGATCTCACGCCGGTTCGCACGCCGATCATGATCGCCGCGCTCGTGGGGCTCGTACTCACCGCCGCGGTGCTGATGTTCCTGCTCGTGCCGTACATCTTCCCCGCAGGCACGGCCGAGCTCGGGTTCTGGGGTCTTGTCGTCAGCACGTTCTACCCGCTTGGAGACGTGCTGCTGATCTTCTCCCCGGCGCTCGCCCTGTCATTGGTCATCAGGCAGCTCGGTGCCGGGCGGCTCGGGTGGCCTTGGTGGATCGTGGTCGTAGGCGCGTTCGTCTTCGCCCTGACCGACACCGCCTATTCCTATGCGGACTGGGCCGGAAGCGGACTCACCGCAACGCTCGAGATGGGGTGGGTTGTGGCGAACCTGCTGTTCGCCATCGCCGCGCTCGTTGCACGGGACGCCTATCGCGTCAGATGATGCCGGGTTTGCTCCCGGACACAAGAAAGCGCCCCCGACCGGGGCGCTTTCTTGTGTCCGGGAATACGGCTCGGGTGCGGACGAACCGCACGATGCTCACTTGTGACCGTGTCCCTGCCGGTAGAAGTCCTTGATGGTGCGCGCGAGCACCTTGTCCTCGCGCTTCTTCTCGAGCCGTGCTCGGATGCCGATCTGCGTGTTCACATGGGCCACCTCGGCCTGTAGTTCCCGGAAGCTCGTCAGCCTGCGCTCCGGCAGTTCGCCGGATCCGACCGCGGCCTCGACCGCGCATCCCGGCTCTCCCTCGTGCCGGCAGTCCCTGAACCGACAGCCCTGCGCCAACTCCTCGATGTCGGAAAACGCCTGTGCCAGGCCTTCGGCGGAGTCCCACATGCCCACTGCGCGCAGTCCGGGCGTGTCGATGATGAGGCCGCCATCCGGAAGGGTGATCAGCTCCCGGGATACCGTGGTGTGACGCCCTCGCCCGTCGGATACGCGGACCTCCCGCGTCTCCTGCACGTCCTGTCCGGCGAGCGCGTTCACCAGTGTCGACTTCCCGGAGCCGGATGGCCCGATGAGCGCAGCCGTCCGGCCGTGCCCCAGACGGCTGGCAACGTCCTCGATGCCCGCCCCATTGGCAGAACTTGTCGTCAGCACATCCACGCCAAAGGCGATGCCCCCAACCGCCTCCCTCGCGGCGTCGACATCCTCGCTCAGATCGGCCTTGGTCAGCACGATCACGGGCTGCGCACCGCTGTCCCACACCAGGGCGAGCTCACGTTCGATGCGCGAGAGATTGGGAGGCTCGGCGAGCGGGTGTGTGATGAACACGATGTCGACGTTGGCGGCGAGAATCTGCATGCGTGCCGCATGACCGGGGTCGCGCCGTGCGATCGCGGTCGTGCGTTCCAGCACCACCTCCACCAGCGGCTCGCTCTCATCGCCACCCAGCAGCACCCAGTCACCAACCACCGGAAGGCCGCCGTCGTCGGCGTGTTTCACCAGGTGGGTCGCCGGTTTGGCCACATGCAGCCCGCGGGCCGACTGCACGAAGGCGTAGCCCCTGTCGGAGCGAACGACCCGGCCAGGCGTGAACCCCGAGGGGTGCGCGGCGATCAGGGCAGCGACTGCGGAGCTGAGCCCAAGCTCCTCCAGTGTCGTGTCGTGCGATGTCATTCTGTCTCCCCCACGAGAGTCGGCGCCATGTCCGGTTCAAACGGAATGTGTACGGTGAACGTGGACCCCATGCCTGGCTCGCTTTCCAGTGAGAGCCCGTATCCCAGGAGCCCGCACAGGTCGCGGCAGATAGAGAGCCCCAGCCCGGCGCCAGACACCCGCGCGCGGTCGGCGCGGTCAACTTGCTCGAACGCCTCGAAGATGCGCTTCTGATCCTCCGGTGCGATGCCGATGCCATTATCCGCCACCTGGATCAGCACCTCCTCCACCTCAACGACCAGCCTGACCTCCACCACACCACCGGGGTCCGTGAACTTCACCGCGTTGGTGACGAGGTTGCGGACGATCTGGCCGAGCTTGTCCACGTCGGCCCACACGGTGACAGCTGCCTCACACACGCACGTGAGCGTGATACCCCTGTCCTCGGCGATGATACCGATTGGGTTCACCACGTCTCTGACAGTGTGACCCAGTTCGGTCACGCTCAGCGAAACGGCTCCACGGCCCGCCTCGACCCGCGCCAACTCGAGCACCGATTCAACGATGGTCAGCAGCTGATTGCCCGATGCGTTGACGAAACCCAGCTGTCTGCGCTGCTCCGCGTTGAGCGGACCGGAAGTCTCGCCCAGCAGGAGATCGGTGAAGCCGATGATGGAGTTCAGCGGAGTACGAAACTCGTGGCTCACATTCGCCAGGAGCCGCTGACCCGTCTTGTTCGCGTCGGTCAGTTGCCGGTTCAGCTCGAGGAGCTCGCTGGTGCGCCGGTCCACCTGTTCCTCGAGCTCCTCACGATACTCCTCAAGCTCAGCCTCAGCCGCCACACGCTCGGTCACGTCCTGGAACGCCACGACCGCATGATCGCCCCCGTCCGAACTGCTCGTGAGACGCGTGGCGCTGATGGAAAACCACCGCTCTGCACCGTCGAGCATCGCCCATCGGCGGACGATGCGCACCGGCGCCGCTTCCACAGCTCTCGCGATCACGGGCCGGAGTCCGGGCACGAGCACCATCGAGGCGTCGTCACCCGGCTGCTCCACGTAGCGCCGCGCCTCATCGTTCGCGAACCAGACGTTGCCCTCGCTGTCAGCGACCAGGATGCTCGAGGGCGCGGTGTCGACAACGCTCATCAGCAGCGCATGCTCGCGTCGTGTCTGCTCCTCGGCGGCTTCGGCCGCCTCGAGCTGCTCAGTCATCGAACGGCCGAGGAGTATGTAGGCCACCAACGGCACGAACAGCACTTCGGCGTAGTCCTCATAGGCGTCGAGTGCCGTGGTGATGCCGGCGTGCTCCAGCACGTTCGACAGGCTCACGAACACCAGGAGCGCTAACGCTCCCGCCAGCGAATACTTGAAAGTGGCTCCCACAGACCGTGCACACGCGGGAGTCATGAGGAGCACGACCAGAGCCGCTACAAGACACACAAGCGCGATGCTGTCTGAGAACGGGACCACGCTCATAGGGTGGCACCCTCCGTCTCGGTGCGCGCCGCGCGAAAGACGTGTGTGAAGCCGACCAGACAGAGCACCCCCGCAAAGGCGTAGGTCGCATGCTCCAGTGTGTTAAGCACACCCGCCGCCACGTAGCCCTCAAGCACCGTGAGCACGTAGCCCGTCGCGGTCATGAGGTACGCGGCAGCGAACCATCGCTTGCCCCGGATGGTGACGACGCGATATGCGACCACCATGATCGGCGTCAGGAAGAGCACCATCAGCAGGTCGACGATCTCGCTCTCCTGGTACATGCGATCACTCTTCCGCGGCGGTGAGGTCGAGGGCCACCGAGTTCATGCAGTACCGCAGCCCTGTAGGCTCCGGCCCGTCCTCGAACACGTGTCCGAGGTGAGAGCCGCATCGGGCGCATCGGATCTCTGTGCGCACCATCCCGTGGCTTGTATCGAGCCGCTCTTCCACCGCGTCTCCGGAGACCAGCTCATAGAAGCTCGGCCAGCCGCATCCCGAGTGGTACTTCGCCTCCGAACGGAACAGCGGATTGCCGCATGCCGCGCACCGATAGAGACCCTCGTCGTCGGTGTCAACGAACTCACCGCTGAACGGTGGCTCCGTCCCCGCCTCCCGCAAGACACGGTACTGCTCGGGAGACAGGATCGTCTGCCACTCGTCGTTCGAACGGTCGACGTCGTAGCGCTTCGTCATGAGACCCTCGCTTTCGTGATCGCACACAGTCCCGCAAGGCCGCGCTTGGCGTAGTAGTGCTGGTGATACCGCGCCGCCGGGTAGAACATCCCGCGCGGCTCGAGGCGCGTGTGCACATCTCCGTGATGCTTCCGCACCACGCGAAGCGCTGACTCCGCGGCGATTCGTTCACGGTCGGTGCTGTAGAAGATGATCGAGGCGTAGCGGGCGGGAGGGCGCGACCCGGTGGGCCGGTGCATGGCCCAGAACTCCACGATGAGGTCCTCGTAGTCGAGCACGGCAGGGTCGTACACGACTTCGACCGACTCCGCATGATCGCCCATCGCGCGGTAGGAAGGACCTGGCGTGGTGCCGCCCGCGTACCCGGCACGGGTGCTCAGGACGCCTGGTATACGCCCGAACCGGGCGTCCGGTTCCCAGAATCAACCCAGCGCAAAGATTGCCACGGCACCTCGCTCAAGCGGACTGACCCTCGCCATGTGCGATCCTCTCCGGCGCCAGCGGGCAGGGTGGTCCCGCGCGCCCGGCTCAGCGCCGTTCGACTTCGTCGGCAAGCATCTCCAGGAACAGCCCTACATCGGTGACGATCCCTATGGTCTGGAAGCTACCCCGGTCGGCCAATTTGGTCACCACGGCGGGGTTGATGTCCACGCAGACGGTCGTCACCCGCGCGGGCAGCATGTTGCCCGTGGCGATGGAGTGCAGCATGGTCGATAGCATGATACATGCCCCCGCCTCCTGGCAGTGGGCCCGCATCGTCTTCTGCGCATCGAGCACGTCGGTGATGACATCGGGCAGCGGACCGTCATCGCGGATCGACCCAGCGAGCACATACGGTGTCCCGGTGGTGACCAGGGTGTGCATCAGACCCGACGTGAGCACGCCTTGCTCGACGGCCTCGCGAATCCCTCCGCACCCGCGAATGGTGTTGATCGCGCGCAGGTGGTGCTCGTGGCCACCGGCGGCCGGCCTGCCGCCATCCATCGTGATGCCCAGCGACGTGCCGTAGAGCGCGGACTCGATGTCATGGGTGGCTACCGCATTACCGCCGAAGAGCACCGAGACGTATCCGCTCTTCACGAGCCGCGCCAGGTGCTCGGCGGCGCCTGTGTGCACCACCGCCGGGCCCACGACGAAGACGATCTTCTGCCCTCGATCGCGCACGCGCACCAGCATCCGCGCAACGTCCCTGATCACGAGCGCCTTCGGCTTCTCCGAGGAGACCTCGGAGTTCATGAACTCGAACTCCTGCTTGTCGCGGGGGCGCTCGACCGGGCGGACACGCACCCCGGCGTGACCGACGACGATGCGCTGTCCGGCCCGCACATCGGCCATGGCAACGGTGCGTGCCGCTCCGGAGTCGATGACGATCCCCAGATCCATCTCGGGGTCGGCCACCCCCACCCACCGACCATCGATACGAACAGCGGTCTCCAGGTTGGTTGTCGCATAGAAGCCGTGTGGGAAGACCCCATCGGCGGGTGCGACCTCGGTGCGGGCATCCTCGGCATCCACAGGCTCCGCGCCCAGCTGCCCGATCTCACCGAGGATCGCATCGAGCTGTGCCGGGTCTTTGGCACGGATACGGAGCACCGCGGTCGATGGGTCCTCGTTGGTTCGGCCAACATCGAAGGTCACCGTCTCGAACTCACCGTCAAGCGCAACGATGTCGTCCATGATCCGGGTCATGATCCCCGAATCGATCAGGTGTCCGGTGACCCTGACATCCTCGTATGGACCGTGCGGCATGATGACCTCCGTATCGCTCAGTATGTGCACGCAATTATCACGCATGCGCGGCCGGGACGCACCCGTGGCAGGCGTGCTCGTGAACCGAGTGAACGGGTAGATACACCGCATACGCGAGCAAAGGGACCGCATAATGCACGCACGACGCGCCAGACCCGGCCCTGGACAGGAGTCTGTGTGGGAGTATCCCAGACCGCCTCTGGTCCAGCCGACAGACAAGACGATCGAGATCACGTTCGACGGGCGGGTCATCGCCCGGACGAACCGCGCCCTGCGAGTGGTGGAGACCGGTCACGCGCCCGTCTACTACGTGCCGCTGAGCGACGTGCAGCCGGGCGTGCTCGTTGCGGGCGATCGGGTGAGCTACTGCGACTTCAAAGGCGAGGCGCGATACTACCACGTGGTGAGCGCACGCCACCGGGCCCCTGAGGCCGCCTGGTCGTACGCGAGCCCGAAACCGGGGTACGAGTCGCTCGCGGGATATGTGGCGTTCTACCCCGCATCCATGGACAGCTGCCTGCTCGATGGAGAACAGGCCATCCCTCAGCCGGGGCGCTTCCACGGCGGCTGGGTGACCGCAGACGTGGTGGGGCCGTTCATCGGCGAGCCCGGGGCCCTCGGCTACAGCTGAGCACCATGGCCGCGCGATCCGGGCGGCGGCGGAGGCCCGCCCCGTGCCCTCACCTAGGCGGAGCGCCGCTCGTACCTGCGGCGCGAGAGCTGCACGCCCAGCTCCGCCATCACGATCACGAGCACGAACATCGCCGCGAAGTTGTAGCCGCCGAACGCGTCCGAGAGGCCGTCAACGCTACCCGCGAGCTCGAAGAACCGCGCTTGCCCGGCCGCGAGCGTGAGCGGGAAGAACAGACCGAAGGCCACGTGCGGCAGGCCAGACGGCAGCGACACTCCGCCGAGATACGACCCCGCAAACGTCAGCACGAGCACGATCGCGTCCAGCGCGAGCAGCACCCACAGGGCCGTCCCTCGCGTGATCGCGCCGCCCCCGGCCATCGAGCGCGCGATCGACTCGGCGGCCTCGCCAAGCCAACCTCCCGCGAACCCGAAGCCGAAGAACGTGGCGCCGATCGCCACGAGAAACGGCACGAACGCGCCGAGCCTACGCATCGGCCATCGCGGCCTTGTACTCATCGATCCGAGCGCGATACTCAGGCATCGCGGTCCCCAGGATCTGTGTAGCCAGGATGGCGGCATTCTTGGCGCCGTTGATGGCGACGCACGCAACCGGCACGCCGGTTGGCATCTGCACCATCGAGAGCAGCGAGTCCAGCCCGCCGAGGTCCGACGTCTTCATCGGCACTGTCACCACCGGAAGCGGCGTGTATGCCGCCACTACCCCGCCGAGGTGTGCCGCTTTGCCGGCAGCCGCCACGATCACGCGGATTCCGCGGTCAGCGGCGCCGGCTGCCCATTCGTGCACCTTGGCAGGCTGCCGATGCGCCGAGGCCACGACGAGCTCGTACGGGACGCCAAGCTCCTCGAGCTGTGCGGCGCACTCCTTCATCACCTCGAGATCGCTCTTCGAGCCCATGATGATGCCTACAAGCGGTGTCTGCCCGGCCATGTCCGCCTCCTCCTTATCTGTCACGCACACTCCTCAGAACCGCCGCATCCGCCCGCCCCATCGCCGAACAGCAGCTGCCGCTCATCCGAGGCGATCGCCTTGCGAGCGGCATCACGCAGATCGTTGAGCTGCGCGAACATCGTGCGCTGCATGACGACCGCCAGATAGCGCCCCTTCTCGGTGAGCGTCAGCTCCTCGGCGTTGTCTGTGGCGAACCCGCCGAACACCCGGAAGAAGAGCATCTCGAGCGGCAATCCACGCTCCACGCTCACGCCGAAGTCGCGCTCGAACGCCTTCTTGTCAAGCCTGAGGCCGAAGAGCGACATGAGGAAGCGGTAGCGCATCTGGTTCCTTCGGCTGGCGGACGCGCTGCCAACCGCTACCGGCATCCGCCCCTCGCCGATCGCGGCCGAGTAGTCGCGCAGCGAGAACGTGGTGAGGTAGATGTCGCCACGGAGGTAGCTGAACGCGCCGCTCCCGATGCCCACATACTCCTCGTAGTCCACGATGTACTCGTCGATCATCCCACCACCGATGCGCGAGAACGTCCATGCGGTGGAAAGCTCGAACGTGTCCGACAGACCGTCCACGAGGATCTTGTAGTAGGCGGCCTCGCGACCGTAGTCCACCATACCCACCGTGCGCTTGAGGCTCGCTTCCACCGAGCGGGAGGCCATGAGCGGGTAGAACGTGGTCTGGTTGCAGCGGCTCGCCTTCACCATCTCCACGTCGCGACGCAGGATCTCCTCGGTCTGGCTCGGGAAGTTGAAGATCATGTCCACGTTGAGCGAGTGGAAGAACCCCTCGAGCGACTGGATGCGCTCAAGGATCTCGGCACCTGAACCGTACTTGTCGTAGCGGTCCATCTCCTTGAGCAGCCCATCGTCGAAGCTCTGCACGCCAACGCTCATACGCTGGACACGATCCTTGAGCGGGTCGAGGATCTCAGGGATCAGATGGTTCGGGTTGGTCTCCGTGGAGACTTCGAGCGTGCCGAAGAGCTCGCGCGCGAGATCGATGGTCTCGCAGAGCTCGTCCACGAGGATCGTCGGCGTGCCCCCGCCGATGTAGAGCGAGTCGAACGTGTAACCAAGGTCCGCCACCATGCGCATCTGCTCGCGCAGGCTCCTGAAGTACTTCCGCGCCGGATCCTCGGAGAACGGGAACCGGTTGAAGCTGCAGTACGGGCAGAGCCGCTCGCAGAATGGGACATGGGCGTACAGCAGGTACTGCTTGCCCGCCTCAGGTCCGGGAAGCGACGGGACCGGTCGTGGTGTTGTGGCGAAGTACCCGCCCTGCGCGATACTCACAGCACGCGATAGTAGCCGCTCGGCAAGCATCAGGCCTCACCCCTGGCATGAAGCGCCTTGAGTCCTATGTCGGTGCGGTAGTGCATGTTGTCGAACCGGATAAGGTCGACCGCCTGGTACGCGCGGCTGCGCGCCTCCGAGAAGCTCGGCGCGACCGCGGTGACGTTCAGGACACGGCCACCTGCGGTGACCAGACGACCGGTCGGGTCGATCGCGGTACCCGCATGATAGACGGTGACGCCCTCGATCCGCCTGGCCTCGTCAAGGCCGTTGATGGCGGCACCCTTGTCGTAGGCCACCGGATACCCGCCAGCGGCAAGCACCACCGAGAGCGCTACGCCGTCACGCCAGGTGAGCTCGATCTCGCCAAGGCGGCCCTCGGCCACTGCGAGCATCACGTCGAGCAGGTCGGTCTCGAGGAGCGGCAGAAGCACCTGCGTCTCGGGGTCACCGAAGCGGGCGTTGAACTCGAGCACCTTGGGGCCCTCATCGGTGAGGATGAACCCGCCGTACAGCACGCCGCGGTAGTCGATCCCGTCGCTCTTGAGCGCGCCGACGGTCCGCTCGAGAATCGCCGTCATGGCCGCCAGCGCCGCATCGTCCACCACGGGCACCGGCGCATACACGCCCATGCCGCCGGTGTTGGGGCCCTGATCGTCATCGTACGCACGCTTGTGGTCCTGCGCCGGCAACATCGGCAGCACGGTCTCACCATCGGTGAACGCGAGCAGCGAGCATTCGGGCCCCTCGAGGAACTCCTCGATCACCACCAGCTCACCGGCGGGGCCGAAGGCGCCGTCGAAGCACAGCCGCACAGCGTTGAGAGCGTCCTCAACGGTCTCGGCCACGGTCACGCCCTTGCCCGCGGCAAGGCCGTCGGCCTTCACCACGACAGGCGCGCCCACCTCGCGCAGATACTCCTCGGCCTCTTCGTACGAGTGGATGAGGCGATAGCCGCCAGTGGGGATGTCGTAGCGCTCCATGAGATCCTTGGCGAACGCCTTGGAGCCTTCGATCTGCGCGCCGGCGGCGCGCGGCCCGAACACGGGGACACCGTCGAAGCCGAGCATGTCGGCGACACCGACGACGAGCGGCGCTTCAGGACCGACGACCACGAAGTCGATGCGGTTCCGCTCGACCCATTCGGCCACGAACGCGGGATCCTCGACGTTGATCTCAACGTTGGTGGCAAGCGCGGCCGTGCCGCCGTTGCCGGGCGAGCAGAAGAGCTCGGGCTTGTGCGCCGAGCGGGAGAGCGCTGTGACGATGGCGTGCTCGCGGCCACCGCCGCCAAGAACCAGGATACGCATGGTGGACTACCCCCAAGCGGGACGGGTCGAATGGTGCACCGATTGTACCGGATGCGCTACGGTCAGGCGGCCGCCCGGCCTACGGCCGGTCTTCCCACCTGCGCATGATCGTCTGCTCCCGGCTGGGGCCCACCGCGATCATCGCAACCGGCACCTCGGCGAGGTCCTCGATGTACGTGATGTAGTCCTGTGCATTCTTGGGGAGCTCCTCGAACGTGCGGCAGCCCGTGATGTCGGTCTTCCAGCCCGGCAGCTCCTCGTAGATCGGCTTCGCGTGGTGGAAGGCGGTCTGGTGTGCCGGCAGGTCGTTGTAGCGCGTACCCTCGTACTCGTAGGCGACACACACCTTGATGGTGTCGAGGTGCGAGAGGACGTCGAGCTTGGTGATCACGAGGTCCGTGAGACCGTTCACCTGCACCGCAAAACGTGCGATGAGCCCGTCGAACCACCCGGCCCGGCGCTCGCGGCCGGTCGTGGTGCCGTACTCGGCGCCGACCTCGATGAGCGAGCGGCCGATCTCATCCGAAAGCTCCGTGGGGAACGGGCCCGAACCCACCCGCGTGATGTACGCCTTGGCGATGCCGAGCACGCGATCGATGCGCTTGGGTCCCACACCCACGCCGGTGCACGCGCCGCCGGCCGTGGGACTCGAAGACGTCACGAATGGATACGTGCCGTGATCGAGGTCGAGCAGCGCGCCCTGCGCGCCTTCGAACAGCACCCACTGGTCGGCATCAAGCGCCTTGTTGATGAGCGCGCTCGTCTCGGCGATGTGCGGCTTGATCCGCTCGGCGTACGCCAGGTACTCCTCGGCGATCTCGTCCACCGTGTACGTGGGCAGACCGTAGACCTTCTCGAGGATGTCGTTCTTCTCCACAAGCGCGGCTTCGAGCTTCTTGCGGAATATGTGCTCGTCGATGAGGTCCTGGATGCGGAGGCCCATCCGGCTGGCCTTGTCCATGTACGCCGGGCCGATGCCGCGACGGGTGGTGCCGATCTCAAGCGAGCCGAGACGGCGCTCGCTGGCACCATCCAGGTCACGGTGGTAGGGCATGATCAGGTGCGCGTTGCAGCTGATGAGCAGGCGATGCGTGGAGATGTCGTCCGCCTCGAGGCGATCGATCTCCTCGAGCAGCACCTTGGGGTCGATGACGCAGCCGTTCCCGATGACCGGCGTGATGTGCGGGTACATGATGCCGCTGGGAATGAGGTGCAGCTTCAGCGTCTTCCCCGCGTGGATGACCGTGTGTCCCGCGTTGTTGCCGCCCTGGAAACGCACGACGTAATCGAAGTCGTCGGCGATCAGGTCGGTGATCTTGCCCTTGCCTTCGTCGCCCCACTGGGCGCCGACCAGCACGATACCCGCCATGTGATGAGCTCCTCGGTGTGTTCAGTCCCGCGGACTCTCGCCGCCGCTCCCGGACCGGGTGCGTCGCCGAGCCGGGCGACGCACGCACGCATCCTCCCTCACAGTGGATGCGTGGGTAAGTATGATTGAGTGACGCGATCCGCGCCAGTCGCCAGGCGGTCCCGCTACTCGAACGCCGCCCGGAGCAGGTCATCGGCCTCCGCGTTGCAGCGGGGACAGCCGATGTTCGGATCGGCGAGCGGCACGCCGTGCAGCGAGCAGGCGAAGGTTGCTGTCACGCGTCTGCGCGTGCGGAACCGCTTGTTCGGGATGCGGATCGTCACGGCCAGCCACGGACTGCCGTTCGCGGCGAGCACCGCGGGGACCGGGCACGCGGCACAGTCCTCCGGTCGCCATGCCGCCGACCCCGCCTCGCGCGCGGCGCGACACTCCTGGACGTTCCTGCCCCTGGCGAAGTCCTCGTAGTAGAGCGCACACTCGGTGCCGGCGGGTGTTCTCATAGTACGTCTCCCGGGAATCGACTGGGTGACGATGGAACCTCGCGCACCGGCCCAGCGTCATAGACATAGTATCGTGTTCGGACAGAACCGGTCCGGTTCGACGGTGGCTTCACGTGAGGTCGCCGGTCGACAAGGAGGGGCCACGATGCAACACACACGATCGATCGCGCTCGCTGTGGCGATAGCCCTGATGCTCGCGCTGACCGTGACAGGCGGCTGCACGAAAGACGAGCCTGCGCCGCCGCCCGCCAACGGCGAGACGCCCAACGAGACAGACGGCGACACGGAGACGGTGGAGCCCACCGAGACGGTCACCCCCGAGCCGCAAGACGACATGGAGGTCACGCTCTACTGGGTCTCCGCGGGCGAGAACGCACTCGGCGTTAAGCGCCTGGTGCCTCGTAGCGAGGCGGTGGCGAAGGCCGCACTCGAAGCGCTCATCGCGGGACCGACAGACACCGAGCAGACCACGTGGCCCGCGATCAGCTCGGCGATCCCCGAGGGCACGCGACTGCTCGGCGTCACCATCGAGGGCGGTATCGCAAAGGTCGACTTCTCCGAGGAGTTCGAGAGCGGCGGCGGAGCCTTCAGCGTGACGTCCCGGCTGGCCCAGGTGGTCTACACGCTTGAGCAGTTCCCAACGGTGGACGGCGTGGAGTTCTACATCGAAGGCACGCGGGTCATCGAGTTCTCGAGCGAGGGGCTGATCCTCGACAAGCCGCAGACGTTCGACGACTACGACGAGTTGCTGCCAATCGACGCATAGCCGCGAGGGCGGAGGCGCGGCGTCGGATCGGCCGAGCGCCTTGCGTCAGCTCGGCTTCGCTCCCCGCCCTACGCCGGCCTCGCGCTCACCGGCGCAACACCCGGCCCCGTGGGTGCGTCAGCCGGGCCGAAGACTCTGCCGGTCGCTTTCACGTACCAGGCCGCCGACTGCACCTGCACGATGTACGCGGTTGCCAGAAGGAGCGCCGCCTCGGCTCCGAACGCCGTCATCGCGATGCCCAGTGCTATCGACAGGTTGCGCATGACCGTGCCATAGACCACGGCTATAGCATCTCCCCTATCCAGGAGCGCCCGGCCCGCAAGCGTCGCAATGACATAGTTGAGGCCGTAAAAGACGATCAGCGGCACGAGTATGCGCAGCACGAGCATCGGCTCCTGCGCGATCATCTTCGCTTTGAGCGCGATAGCCACGAAGACGATCACGAGCACGCCGAGCGTCGACAGCCCCGGGAACAGGGGTGCGATGCGCGCCTTGTACCGTGGCTGACCGTACCGCTTCACCAAGAGCGTGCGGGTGAGCGTGCCGGCTATGAGCGGGATGCCCACCACGAAGACGACCGTCCTGAGCACCTCAAGGAAGTCGACCTCGACCACAGCACCAGCGAACACGAGCAAGTACACCGGGGCGAGCAGTGACGCCGCGATCAAGCCGATCACGGTCATCTTCACGGCGGCGGTCACGTTGCCACCGGCGAATCCTGTCCAACTGATGGTCATGCCGCTGGTGGGAAAGAGCCCGGCGAGCACCATGCCCACGAAGAGCCCCGGTTCTCCCGAGAAGAAGACGACCGCCAGGACCCAGGCCAGAAGCGGCAGAGCTATGAAGTCGAGCGCCATCGCGAGCCCGATCGCACGACCGTCCTTGAGGTCGAGCGCCTCACTGACCCGGAAGTTCACGAGCATCGGGTACACCATGAGCATGGTCATGGGAAGCACCAGGACCTGGAGCGAACTGACATCGAACACGAGGCCCGCGGCCAGGCCGGCCGCCATCGCAAGCGGGATCAGCACGACGAGATGCTTCGAGAGGGACGCCAGCGCGCGAATGACCGGATGAAGCGGCGCGGTGGCTGGAGTGGATGCGACGGTCACGGCGAGAGCACCTCCGAATGGCGATGTTATACCTAGGGGGGTATTCTCATACCACCGGCCACGGCTGTCAAGCGGAGGTCAGAGCGCCTTGGCGATCGCCCGCGCGGCAAGCAGACCGCTGGCGCCCGACTGGATCAGCCCTCGGGTCACGCCAGCGCCGTCGCCGATCGCGTACAAGCCGGTGATGGGCGTCTGAAGATCGGCCCCCACCTGCAGCCGTGACGAGTAGAACTTGACCTCCACGCCGTACAGTAGCGTGCCGTCGGCAGCCACTCCCGGAACGAGGGTGTCGAGCGAGTCGAGGAACTCGAGGATGTCCACGAGGTGCCGGTACGGCAGCACGAACGAGAGGTCCCCGGGTGTCGCGCCTCGCAGTGTAGGCACCACGACCGACTCCGCGATGCGCTTTTCCGTTGAACGCCTGCCCGCCCGCAGATCGCCGAGGCGCTGCACGAGGATGCCCTCGCCGAGGAGATTGGCCAGCCGGGCGATGGAGGTGCCGTAGGTGATCGGCTCCTGGAAGGGGTGTGTGAAGCTCTGGCTCACCAGGACCGCGAAGTTGGTGTTCTCGGTGCGCCGCTCCGCGTACGAGTGGCCGTTCACGGTCACGATGGTGCCGTAGCTCTCAGTGGTGACCGCACCGTACGGGTTCATACAGAAGGTGCGCACCTGGTCCCCGAACCTGCGCGAGTACTGGATGAGCTTCGCCTCGTACAACGGGACCGTGAGCGGCTCCATCACCGGAGCGGGAACCTCAACGCGGACCCCGATGTCCACCGCATTGTTGACGAGCGGGATCCCCAGAGACCGTGCCTGCGCGGCAAGCCAGTCGGCTCCGTCACGGCCCGGCGCGACCACGACTGCGGAGGCATCGATGCTGGTACCGTCGATCAGCTCGACGCCCTGCACCACTCCGGCGTGTTCGCGGATTCGAGCGACCTCCGTGCGCGTACGGACCTCCACGCCTACCTCGACGAGGTGGTCGTACATCGCCTGAAGCACCGCGGGTGAGCGATCGCTGCCGATGTGGCGGATCCTCATCGGGATCAGACGCATGCCGGCAAGGGTGGCGTCGTGCACGAGACGCGCCGCCGTCTCTTGATCAGGACCGTGGATCTCCGTGGTTGCGCCAAAGCGCAACCACATGCGGTCGCTATCGTCAACGAGACGCTCGAGCTCCCGCGCGTCGAGGTAGTCGCCCAGCCATCCGCCCACGTCGGTGGACAACGTGAGTTTGCCGTCGGAGAAGGCGCCGGCGCCGCCCCATCCCGTCATGATCGCGCAGGTGGGGCAGTTCACGCACGACCGCTCGCGGGCCGGACACGAGCGCTCTGAGATCGGCTTGCCTCGCTCCAGGACGAGCAGACGTGAACCCGGGCGGTGCTCCATCAGCTCTATGGCCGCGAAGACGCCCGCGGGCCCCGCGCCCACGATGATCGCGTCATACCGCTCAACGCTCACAGCACGCTCCAATCCCCCACAGATCTACGTGCGGGCGAGTGGCATGAACCGCGTGATCCGCTCCAGATACGCGAGCCGGCAGCTGTCTACCGGGCCGTTTCGGTGCTTGGCGACGATGATCTCGGCTTCGCCTTTGCCCGGACGCCCCGGCTCCGGCTCGGCGGTGGGATCGGTGTTGCGGTCGATGAACATGACAACGTCGGCGTCCTGCTCGATAGCACCCGACTCACGCAGGTCGGAGAGCTGCGGCCTCTTGGATGTGCGTTGCTCCACTGCACGCGAGAGCTGCGATAGCGCGATGATGGGACACTCCAGTTCCTTGGCGAGGATCTTGAGCCCACGTGAGATCTCGGCGATCTCGACCTGACGGTTCTCGGAACGGCGTCCATGCGGCTGCATGAGCTGCAGGTAGTCGACCACGATCAAACGCGGCTCCTTGTCGCGGAGCAGACGGCGGGCCTTTGCTCGCACCTCAAGGATCGAGATCGATGGCGTGTCATCCACCCACAGGGGGATCGATCCCAGCCGGCCCATGGCCTGCATCAGAAGCGGCCAGTCTTCGTCGGCGAGATAGCCGGTCCGGAGCTTCTGCGAGTCTACGCGCGCCTCGGCGCACAAGATACGCTGCACCAGCTGTGAAGCCGCCATTTCGAGGCTGAAGATCGCAGTCGCCGCCCCGGACTTGGCCGCGTTCACGGCTATGTTGAGCGCAAGTGCCGTCTTTCCCACCGACGGGCGGGCAGCGAGGATGATCAGGTCGCCCTTGTGCATACCGGCAAGGATCTTGTCGAGATCGGGGAAGCCCGTGGGCACGCCGGTGATGTGCGACTTGTGGTCGTACAGGTGTTCGATCTCCTCAAAGCCGGACTTCATGAGCTCTTCGAGCGACTGGAAGCGCGAGGAGACGCGCTTGTTGGTGACGTCGAAGACCACCTTCTCGGCCCGCTCGACCACCTCGTCGATGTCGTCAGGGTTCTCGTACGACATCACCTGGATAGCGGTGCCCGCGCTGATGAGCTGGCGCAGGAGCGATGTGCGCTTCACGATGCGCGCGTAGTGCTCGGCGTTGGCGGCCGAAGGAACGAAGCCCGCGATATCGAGCAGGTACGTCTTGCCACCTGCCGAATCCAGATCGCCGGTCGACTCCAACCGGGCCGCTACGGTGATCTGATCGATCGCCTCACCACGCCTGTGGAGCTCGCCGATCGCCGAGAAGATCCGCTGATGCTGCGGACGGTAGAAGTCCTCAGCCTCCACGATGGCAAGGCAGTTCTCGACCGCATCGGTCGACAGGAACATAGAGCCGAGCACGGACTGCTCCGCTTCATTGTTATGAGGCGGCACCCGCTCGCGCAGGGCCTGCATGCCATCGTCGGCCATCTATGCTCCTCTTAGCGGGCGTGCGTGGCGCCGCCGGGCGGCGCCACCCTTGCCCGGCCTCGAACCCCTACTCCGCGTCCGCGTCGCTTTCGTCGGCATCGTCAGCGCCGGCTTCGGCGTCAGCCTCAACGTCCGCCTCAGTGCCAGCGTCCACGACGACGTCGGCGTCGACCTCGGCCTGCTCCGCGGCTGCGGCGGCCGCACCACCGATCGGTACGACCTTCAACGTGATCTGAGCGGTGACTTCGTCGTACAGCCGAACGTCGATGACATGCTCGCCAACGGTCTTGATGTGACCGTGAAGGTCGAGCTTCCTGCGGTCGACATCCACGCCGATCTGCTCGGCGAGCGCATCGGCGATCATGCCGCCGGTCACAGAACCATAGAGCTTGCCGCCGTCGCCGGCCTTCATCTCGATGACGATCGACTTGCCGCTGACCTGGGCCGCATGGGCCTCCGCCTCGGCGCGTTTCGTCTCTTCACGCTTCTTGATGTTGTGCACCCGGGCCTCGAGCTGCTTGAGGTTGCCGGGGGTGGCCTGGATGGCCATCTTGCGGGGCAGCAGATAGTTCGTGGCAAAGCCACGGGCGACCTCGATCACGTCGCCTTCCTTCCCTCTGCCCTTCACATCGGACAACAGGATGACCTTCATCGTTTCTCCTACTCACTCCTCACTACTCCACTATGGAGCGGTGCGGTTCAGTACTGCGTCGGATCATCTGACCCCGGGGTGCCCGTGGGCCCCTCGGGGGTAGCCCCGTCCCGCGGCAGTCGCCGGAGATTGAGCCAAACATCGGCCAGCCCCGTGAGGCTGATCGCCGGAACGAACATCTCGGTCGCTCCAAGAAGAGCGTAACCCATGGCACGCATCGGCCACGACAGGTTTGCGCGGCGGTACAGCCCCGCAAACACGGCGACCCCCTGCAGGAGGAACACCATCCGGGTGACCACCAACAGGTTCATGCCCAACACTTCGATCACCGGCACGCTCGTGGCTGTCAGTCGCCCGACAGCGAGAAGCGCGATCGATCCGATCGCCAGCAGCACGAGGCGGGGATCGAGATCCACGTCCGCGAGTGCGGGGAACGGTTCGATCCGGGGATCGAGCCGGAAACCTGCCGTGCTTGCCGCCACCACCGTGAACAGCGCCGCGAACATGTTGAGCACTACGAGCATGGCCGGCCAGCTGGTGGCGAAGATATCACCGTACTCCTCCGCCATGCCTACGAGCCCGACCATCTCACGTGCGCCGGTCAGAACGTACTCGGACAGTCCCATGCCCGCCCCTGAAGCGAGGAGCATGAGCACTCCCACCTCGGTCACAGACAGCAGGAACGCCACAAGCGCCGCCGTTTGAAGCGCCGAGAGCCGCCTGAGCAGCCACGGCGACAAGAGACCAGCGATCGCAAGCGATCCAGCTATCCATGCCGCGTGCACGTACGGCACCCGCGCCGTGACAGGGACTCCCATCAACGGGACGAACACGATGTACGTTGACAGCGAGGCAAGTGCGGTCGCCACGATGCCGCCCACGAGAGCGGCACCAGCGGCCACGCCGAAACGTCTCCGCAACACCAGCACGACCAGCGCTGATGCAGAGACAGGCAGACCCACCATCGGATGGACGAGCACGACGAGCAGCGCCCCACCTACCGCGGCGAGCGCGAGCAGGAGCGTGCGTCCTCCGTCCGGGGCGGCCGGAGTGTTATCGGCGGCCCTTGCCATCGACCTTCCCGCTCACCACAGGCACGGCGTAGGGGATCAGCGCCATCTCACGTGCGCGCTTGACCGCCGTTGCCACCTGGTGCTGGTGCTGGGCGCAGTTGCCAGAGACACGGCGAGGCTTGATCTTGCCACGGTCGGTCGTGTACTTGCGGAGCATGTTGATGTCCTTGTAGTCGATGTACTCGACCTTGTCCTTGCAGAATGCGCAGTACCGCCGCTTCGGCTTCCTTGCGTAGTCGCTCATGTGCATGTACCTCCTTCCAGACCCTTTCGGGCGGTGATCTACGACCGCGGGCGGGAGGGGCCCGCCGCGATCGGACGTGTTGCTAGAACGGGATCTCTTCTCCCAGGTCATCGATTGGGCTGCCAGCCGAAGACGCCGCGGGAGCGCTGTACTCGCGGGAGCCACTGTCGCGAGCGGTGAGAAGCTCGATCTCATCCGCGATGACCTCGAGCTTCGAACGCTTGTCGCCCTGCGGAGTCTCCCACTGGCTCCAGCGAAGCTTGCCCTCGATCGCGACCTTGGTGCCCTTCGTCAGGAACCGTGACAGCGCCTCGGCACGTGCGCCGAACACCGTCACGTCCACGAAGTTGGGGAACTCCTCCCACTCGCCCGTCTGCTGGTTCTTGCGGCGGTCGTTCACAGCGACACCAAGACGAAGCACGCTCGTGCCGCCACCCGTCGAACGGAGCTCGGGGTCGCGCGTAAGGTTGCCTGAGATGACCACTCTGTTGATGCTCATTGCTGATGCCACCTTCACAGTAGAGACCGGTCGTTACCGACCGACCCGGTGCTTAGGCCAGGTCGTCACGACGGACGACCATGAAGCGAAGAACCTGGTCGGTGATGTTCAGGACACGGTCGAGCTCGGCGACGGTAGCGGTGTTCGCATGGAACAGGACGACCTGGTAGTCGCCCTCCTCGGTGTGGTCGATCTCGTAAGCGAGGCGGCGCTTGCCCCACGCTTCCTCAGAATCGACAGTACCGCCCTCGGTGGTGAGGATGCCACGGATCTTCTCCAGGACGGCCTCCCGCGCCTCGTCGTCGAGGTTGGGGCGCATGATGAGCATGAGTTCGTAAGCCTTCAATGTTTCACCTCCCTTGGGCTTGTGCGGCCCCGGGACTATGAAGGCGTCGCCCGGAGCAGGAAATGAAGCTTACGGAGTGTAACAGAGACCCGACCGTCTCACAACCACACTACCCCCGGTCTCTGACACTCCGTCGCTCCGCATCACCGTACGTACACCAACGCCTTCACCCGCACGGCTCCCGCAACAGCGGCAACGAGCGCTGCCGCCAGTGCAAGCGATCTGTTGGCGGCCTCGCCTGCGGCACCAGCTGCGGGACCGAGGACCGAGCGCCCGCTGGCCCACGTGTCACCGCCCGCCACGCCCCCCACGTCCGCCGCGAGGCCGGATTCCGAGCCTCTGGATGAAACCTCCGCCTGCGGCAGCAGCCGCGCCTGAAGGACCACCGAGTCAGTGCTCTGTGGCGCGGACGACACAACCGGGCTGACGGCACCGGCCTCGGCCCACCCCGCGTCGTGCCTCGTGACCGTAGCCGCGTCACCCGATACGACGGATGTCACCCGGCCGGTCTTGCCGGCCCCGGCGCTCTCAGCGCCGGGGCGCTCCGCAGCCACTGCCTCCACTGCAGCACCCGGCAGCGTCGGTCCCACCTCTGACGCCCAATCCGCGGCGGATGGTTCGTCGGTCGAGACTGGCGCCGACACGGGCAAAGACACCATCGCGGGAAGGAACGGCGCTGGATCGATGTAGCGATCCTGCTGACGAAGGCCGACGTGCAGGTGTGTCGCATCGGATGAGTCGTCCCCTGCAGCCGCGAGGCGACCCAGAGACTCCCCCTCGGTCACGTGTGCGCCTGAGCACACGTACGCCGCGTCGAGCGGCAGCAGGCTGATGCGGAGCCCATCCTGCGTCTCTACGGTCACGGCCACGCACGTCCCACCGCCGTCTGCCGGCACAGCACCGGCGAACACCACCTGCCCGGCGACCGGTGAGCGCACCTGTGATCCGGGGTCCGCCTGCAGGTCGACACCGCTGTGGACTCCGGCCGGCCTTCCAGCGCCGAACGGCACGAGGACCGCTGGCACGTCGACCGGCGGCGACCACACCGCTCCCCATGCGGGAGGACTCAACGCCACCCCGCACGCCAATCCGAGCGCTGCGAGCCCACACGACATGCGTCTCATGGCACACCCCTCTCTCGAGTGCCTGCCGAGAGGGGGTGGCGGGCCTGAACGAACGCGTGTTCGTATACTACCAGTCGGGCAGCGACGTGAACGGATGTCCCGACGGATGGCTGCATGCACTGACGAACGGGGCGACTTGCAGGACGCTCGCCTCCGCCGCCACGAGACCGGCGCGAGGCCGGTCCATGGTCGCCGGGAAAGCCTCCACGCACGACGAAAGGGCCGAAACGGCCCCTTCGATATGCACTCTGGAGCGGGTGACGGGACTCGAACCCGCGACACTCGGCTTGGGAAGCCGATGCTCTACCACTGAGCTACACCCGCACGATGCCTGCGTATCTGAGCTACACCCGCACGATGCCTGCGTATTGTAGGACACCGCCCGAACGCGCGGCAAATCACATGCCCTGCGTGTCTTCGGCATGGGCGCGCAGCCTGTCCGCGAGAAACGCCCCGAGGGCGAGGATGGAGAGCGCCACCGCCCAGACGAGCTTGCGCGGGTGCACCGGATCTTCGACCCTGTGACCGGGAGTGACCACCTCCAGCGAGCTCGCGTGGATGTCCATGTCGCCGCCATGCTCGGGACAGGCTGCGTTGAATGTGCCTGTGACGCGCACGATGTCGCCCTCGTGCGCATGATTGCCGAAAGTGGCGATCGTCTCCGTCAACTCGACCGGCACCCAGACGGCCATCCCGCTGTTGTAGCCACCCAGCGGGGCCCCCTCCTCGACGTTGCGATCGCGATATGCGTCGTCGTTGAGGTGCAGCCATGCCATGTCGCCACGTGTCATCATCTCGCCGATGGCCTCGCCGGTGAAGCTGATGACATCACCATCGAACTCCTCCGGTGACTCCACGAGCTCCGAGCTCGATGGTGTGGCATCGCCAGCGCCGTTGGACGCGAACGCGTGACCCGGGCTCAGCGCTATCAGGATGCCCAGTGCAAGAACCAGGAGGACACCACGCGGATACCGCATGCACACGATCATCGCCGCCCCCTGACGATAGAGATCGCGTATCCGCCGAGAGCGAAGACCGACATGAACTCGAGCCGACCCAGCCACATCGCGAGGATGTACAGAGCCTTCATTCCCTCGGGCATCGAAGGCGAGGTGACCCCGCACGAAAGCCCCGTGTTCGACGCGGCCGAGACGCCCTCGAACACGGCATCAGCAAAGTCGTAGCCGTAGAGAACACCGGCGAGCGTGATCAGCGCGTACAGCAGGACGTAGGCGATCGTGATGGTCATGGCCGAGCGGACGAGTCCGTCGCTCAGTGTGATGTCCCGGATGTGGTGATAGCGCTCGGAGATGAGCGCGTTTTCCGGGGAGACCGACTTCCGGACATCCTGCACGAAGGCCTTGAAGATGACGCCTATTCTGATGCCTTTGATGCCGCCGGCCGTTGAACACGCCGAAGCGCCTATCGCCATGGCGATCGTCGTCGCAAGCATGCCTATGGGGCCCCACTGCGTGACGAACGCACGCGAGTAGATCGTAGAGAACCCGGTGGTCGTATGGCCCGAGGCGAGCTGATAGAACACCTTTCGGAACAAGACCATCGCATCGGAGTAGACGCCCGCCTTCGCTAGAGCGAAGGTCGCGATAAGCACAGTGAGGCTCAGTGTGATCGCGAACGACACGGTCTCTACATTGCGTCTGATCTCACGTCGGCCTCCTGTCCAAACCGCCCAGTGGAGCGCGAAGTTGAACGAGCCGGCGATGAACACGACCACCGTGATCGCCTCATACAGGACCGAGTGATAGTAGAAGGTGTTGTACGACTGAGGGGCGAATCCTCCGGTCGACCAGCCTCCCATGTACACCCACAGCCCGTGCAGCACGGCGCGCACCGGGTCTTGCCCAAGCGCGAGACCGGCGATCGCGAGTGCCGCTGCGCCGAAGCCGAGCCACACGAGCGATACCAGCCAGATCGCGCGCGCGGTCTGGACCACGTTCGGCAGAAGCCGTTCGTCTTTGCCTTCACCCACGTACACCGTGTACGCGCCGACCGCACCCTTGAACAGGAACGTGAGCGCGATCACCACGATTCCCTGTCCACCGGCGAACGTCAGGAGGTGCCGCCACATGTTGAGGCCATGAGCGATATGGTCGAGGTCTTGCATCAGATACAGGCCGGTGGTGGTGTACCCGCTCATCACGTCGAACATGGCATCGAGGTACGACCCCATGTGGCCCGACAACCAGTGCGGCATCGCACCGATGGCCGTGGCGACCAGCCAGGAGCTCGACGCGACCACAAGCCCATGACTCCACCCAAGATCGCGGTCGGTGCGGCACACCGCCTGGGTCCCGTAGCCGAACGCCATGCACAACGAGATGCTGATGACGAAATCGACGGCCGTGTCCCACTCGGCGAATACGATCGAGGTCAGGAGGGGGACCACCATGAGGAGGCCGATACCTATGACGATCTTGCCTGTGTACTTTCCGATGACCAGGTGGTCTTCGCGGCGGGGCCGGAGCAGCATCTAGAAGATCACCCCGGCAAGCACGGCGATCACGAACGCAATCGCTCCGAGCACGCTGATATAGATGACCTCGGTCACCAGACCGCCGAGGTACTGAGGCCACAGCTCGCGCCGCGTGAGCCCGCGGTCGGGCGACCCTCCCCCGCGCATCGCGTCTAGGCTCCAGTCAGCGCTTTCTTGAGCGCACGTTCGTGGGAGACATTGGTGAACGCGATCACCACATCGCCCGGCTGCATCTCCGTATCGCCATGTACCGCCATGACGCCGTCCCCCCTGAGGAGCGCCACGATCACGCAGTCGACCGGCAGGTTAAGGTCGGCGACCTTCTTGCCACACACGACGCAACGGTCCACCGGCAGCTCGATCTCAACAATGGCCATATCGCCTTTGCGCAACGCCATCAGCGTACGCATATCACCAATGGTCGCCTCCTCCTCGATCAGGCGGGAGATGATGGTGGTCGACGAGATCGCCTCGATGCCGAGTGCATGGAAGATGTGCTCGTTCTTGGGGTTGTTCACCCTGGCCACGGCGCGAGACACGCCGAACGCGATCTTGGCGAGCTGACACGCGACAAGGTTGTCATCGTCGTCGCCGGTGGCAGCCACGAAGACATCGGCGCGGGTGACCCCCGCGTCCTCCTGGTAGACGGAGTCGCACCCATCGCCAAGGATGATGAGCGGGTCGCCGGGAAGCTCGTTGGCGAGCTTGCGCGCGACCTCCTCGCGCTTCTCGATCAGCGCGACCGCGTGACCGTGCTCGAGCAGCTGTCGCGCGAGGTACGAAGCGACCTTGCCACCGCCATTGATGACGACGTACATGGCCTACTCCTTCATGAAGCGCTCGACCTTTGCGAACGCCTCGTCCTTGACGGATGCGAACACGATATCGCCCTCGTGCAGCACCATGTCGCCATCGGGCACATGAGCGGCCCGTCCACGCACAACGCTGAAGATGCGGAAACGGCGCGCGATCTCAACATCGGACACCCGCTCGCCTTCTATCTCCGGTCCAGCCTGGAACTCGATCACCTCGATGTCCTCGATCGAGTTCAGGTGGTGGCCATGCCCCGCCTTGACCTTGTCCACGAGCGACTCGGCAACGAGCGTGGTGCCGCACACGTAGTCGAGGTCGAGTTGCTGATAGGTGCGCTCGCGGACGGGGTTGTAGAGACGCGCGACCACGTGATTGACGCCAAAGATCTTGCGCGCGACCTCACAGGTCATCAGGTTGGTATTGTCCAGGTCCGTCGTGGCGGCAAGGGCGTCGGCCTCGCGGATGCCGGCCTGCTCCAGTGTCTCCTCGTCAAACCCGAGGCCGCGGATCGTGACCCCATTGAAGGTGCCACCGAGGCGCCTGAACGCGGATTCGTCGCGGTCGATCACCACGACGTTGTGGCCCTCGATCGAAAGCATCGTTGCAAGCTGCGAGCCGACACGCCCACATCCGACGACGATGATATTCATGACCTCGCCTGCCCTCGGTTCCTGCCGCCGGCACCCCCGGCCTCGACAACAACGGCTGACGCTACTCCCTGTTCGGGGCTCCGTCAATAAGCCCCTCGGACCGATCGCCGCTTCTGGTCACCGGCGAGGGCCGCAACCACAACGGGCGCCCCGCGGGGCGCCCGTTGGTGTCAACGCCAGATGGCGTGGCAGCTACTTGCCGATCTTGAAGATCTTCGTCCCGCACTCGGGGCACAGACCCTGCGTGGCCGGACGGCCGTTCTTCATGGTGATCTCCTGCGCGTCCTTGATCTCACGCTTGGCCTTGCACTTGACGCAGTAGCCTTCCTTCGCCGCCATGTGCGCTACCTCCTCGATTCTGTTGTCGTGTCCCCCGTGGGGTTCCATTACGCGATGGAAGCGCGAGCGCTTCGACGCAACTATACACCGTACGTACCCTCTGTGAAGCGCGGGCGACGCGCAAACCAGCATAAGAGCGCTGCCACGATGAGCACGAGCGCAGCCCATGTCGCCCCCGCGGCAATCCAGAACGGCAGCGGGAACACTCTGATGAGCAACGCCTCATACGGGAAGACCCAGGTGCCCTCGGCGAAGAACAGGGAGTGGAACCAGGCGAAGAAGGCGTTGAAGTCCAGCAGCCCCACGAGCACGGCGAGCGCCGTTGCGACCAGCAGTGCCGCCGAGGCCGTGCGAGCTGCCGCTGCTACGCGGCGCCCTCCGCCGGGCGTGCGCCATCGCATCACCGCCCAGACCGGCACGAGCACTGCGAGCGCCAGCGTGAGCCAGCGTGTCGGCACGACAACGTCACGCACATCCGCCAGATGCGACACCGCGGCCGCGTCGAACGCGGGCACTCCTCTGATCGTCGCTGGCAAGGCGGGGGCGTCCGGGTCGACGACGAAGCGGCGGACGCTCTCGGCAGCCTCGAGCGTCGCTTCCTCCCCAAGCCCCGTGGAACTGGCACTGTCCACCGCCCTGACCAGGGCGTTCACGTATGCGGGAGTGGTCAGCACACACAACGAGAGACCCAGGACCAGTAGCAGGATCGCAAGCGCAGCCACAGAGGTCTCGAGGGTACGCAGCACCGCCCGAAGGCTACCTGAGGTCGTCATCGCTCGGCACGCCCGCACCCGGCACCGACGTACGCACGCCATTGCCCCCGGCAAGGACGGCAAGCGAAAGCATGCCGTCGGCGGCCTCCAGCAGCGCGTCGTGCGACACACCGTCCACCGGCAGGAACGCAACGCCCACGCTGACGGTCACGCTCACGCCGCTCACGCGGAGCGACTCCACAGCCTGCCGGAAGGTCTCCGCGATGGCATATGCGCGGTGCTCGAGCGGAGTGCGATCGGACAGCCCGCGTGCCACCTCGGGCACGATGAGGGCCAGCTCTTCGCCTCCGATGCGGCAGGCGGTGTTCACGTCCCAGCCGTCGACACCGGTATCGGCGCTCGCGATGTCCTTGAGCAACCGGGCGATCGCGGCCAGGATCTCGTCGCCCACCTCGACGCCAAAAGTCCGGTTGACGTCGCCGAAGTGGTCGATGTCGGCGAGTATCAGCGCGACCTGACGGTTGTTGCGCATGGCACGCTCGCACTCGGTCATCAGGACACGCTGGAAGTAGTGCCGGTTGTAGAGTCCTGTGAGGTCATCGATGAACGAGCTTTCTCGTAGCTCGAACTCGCGGCGCCTGATCGTTTTCATCATCAGCATGCCGACCAGGGCGGCGCCTGAGAACAGCGTGACCTCCCAGAGATAGCGCACGAGCACGTATGTGATGTTCTGCTGGAGGCCGGATGTCACGAAGGGGAGCTCGACGTGAGGAAGCAGCCCCGTGTAGTCGCCGACGAGCACCGCACCGTACAGGAGCGCCGCGCTGGCCACCAGCATCCAGACCTGCCAGCGGCGAGGCAGGATGAAAGCCGCCTCCAGGATGAAGACGAGATACATGGCGGGGAACCACGAGTACACACCGCCGCTGTAGTAGACGAGCACGGTGGCCACGAGCATGTCGAACAACAGCTGCGCCTGGTTGAGGAACGCGACATTGGCGACTTTGGGCAACACCGCCTGGTAGAACCCGTTGTACATGAGCACGAAGATCAGCGCGATCGCGGGGATCGTCATGTTGCGGATCAGCGAATCGAGGTCGGTCGAGGTGGCGAACACGCTGGCGCCGAAGACCGAGAAGATCGCGAGCACCGCCACGATCGCCCAACGCACGCGGATCACGAGCCGCACACGCTCAACGTTGGAGCGCAGCGCCTCGATGTCGTATTGGGTGGGCTGTTCACGCCAGGACACGACAGCGCCACGCGCCAGTGTCTTGGCGATCCTGCTGTGTATCACGCACGGCCTCCATGCGAAGGAACCCGTCTGCCAGGTGCCGAGTGTAGCACGCACGGGCGTATGCCAATGCCCGCTGGCTCCTAGAGGCCGCGGACCAGCGCGGTTACGAAATCGACGGCCTGCTCCACGGTATCAACGGAGACGGCCTCGACGGTATCCGTATGCCAATGCCAGTTGGGCAGCCGGTCGTTGATATCGAAGGCCATCACGCTCATCACCCGGAAGCCCCGCGTGAGAGCGACCACCGCGTCACCTGTAGCGCCCATGCGTTCCCGGCCGCGCACCGACATCTCCTGCTCCCGCACGGTGCGCTTTGCCTGAGACACCAGTCGCCGATCGGCATGCAGGCGACGAGTCACCCCTTCGTGCGTGATGTACGAGACCGCACCCGCACCCACCGTGTCGATGTTGATGATGGCCGCGCCCTTCAGCTCACTGCCATACGCGTCGAGCAGCGCCCGCATCCCGTAGCCTCCGGGCTCACCCGCTCCCGTGGCCACGAACCAGATCTCCTTCTCGGCGAGTGCCCTGTCCACGCCATCGGTGACCTGCCTGCGGATGCGTGCCGCGATCTCGCTCGGATCGAGCGAACCGGTGATGTCGCCACCGGCCGATCCGGCCTTGAAGCCGAACTCGTCGTCATCGTTGTCCAGGTTCTCCCACGAACCTATCTGCTTGCCCGCACGGCGGACATCGAACCCGCGGCCGATGCCGAGCCAGTCACGAAGGCCGTGGCCCTCCTCATCGGACTCGCGCCGCTCCCTGCGGGAGCGCGAACGCCCGGCGCGCGACCACTCCTCCTCGGACGCGTCCTCTTGAGGCGCCGACTCATCGGCACGCGCCCCGTCGTCTACGCGAGCGGCCTCCGGAGCGTCGCCTAGGTCGAAGGAGCCCTGTCCGTCCACCGGCTCGATATCGTCCCAGGCATCCCCTCTGTCGAGCGGACCCGAGAGGTCGATCGGTGCGGTGTACGCGGGCGTCGGCTCGACATAGCCCACGGGGCCCTGATCGTCCCACCCGTCATCAAACGGTATGCGCGGAGCGGGGGCGGGCTCCGCCGAGGGCCATCCGTCATCGTCGGCGTCGAGGTCGTCGAGAGGCATGAGCATCTGGGTGTCAGCTGCCACGGGAGTCATCGGGCGGTAGTCAAGCACGACATCGTCGTCGAACCCACCGGCCGCCATGACCGCCTCGGCACCTCGGCGCGTGGGAGCATACGCGCGCCCTTCGGCCGACTCAGGCACGGTCGCCTGCATCACTGCAAGCATCGCCGCCACGCCAGACGCGTTGTCGTTAGCGCCGTCGGTGGCATGGCCGAGCACCTC
>Ga0228536_1000772_pt1 | contig 46877 bp, 53 predicted proteins | sample SJ1Smetagenome_FD_168611 | JGI IMG/M metagenome (GOLD analysis project Ga0228536, IMG submission 168611) | Enriched culture of PCE-dechlorinating microbial communities from Ithaca, New York, USA - SJ1.S | ecosystem: Engineered > Modeled > Simulated communities (microbial... > Unclassified...
GTTTGCTGGCCGGTCCCTTTCTATTCAAAAGCAATGGGCGGTTCAGTTAACTTTGCCGTTTGCTCAAAATGCTCTTTTTTGACGGTAAAAGCACTTTGTCCGCTGATTGCACAAAAGTTACGTTAATAAGACCCTAAAGGTTAAATATATGATTCCGCAAAACGATACTGATATTTCCAGAAAAAAATCACTGCAAAAACGAGTTTTCTGAAACCTTTAGTGTCTCGATTATTCTTTCATGATGGGACTGTTTTGAGGATTGCGTTCCATTGAAAAGATGGCGGCAATGAGAGGAATGGCGATCAGGTTTGATGCTGCCAGGAATATGAAAGTGAACGAAAAACCTGCCGAATCGACCAGACCTCCAACCACAGCCATGCTGACCCCGGTTCCAATGTTGGCAACAGCCATCAAGATGGAATACATGGATGCGGCAATACGCGGATCAGTGCGCTGCATGCACAGGGCAAAATAGACCGTCTCATAGAATCCAAAGGCGATGCCAAAAATAACCACCATGAACCAGGCCAAAATCGGGTTGAACGCAACTGCCAGGGCCAGGATGGATACCAGGGACATCACTACGGCAAATTGCACAGAACGCTGTTGCCCGATGGTTTTGGTCAACCACCCGCACAACAAACCGCCAATGATGACGCCAATGCCCCACAGGGTGGTGAGAAAGCCGGCCGAGGTAATGGATATGTTGAACACTTTTTGCAGGTAAGGATTGACAATCTGGTTGGCGCCGTAGATGACAAATGAGTAAAGAATACCCAGACCTGCCAACGAGAGGATGGAACGGTTGTTGAAGGCAGAGAAGGCTTTCCATTCAAAACTTTGCCCGGCATTGTGGTTGAATTCATCCATTTTTATAACCAGGAGCATGGGCGCCAGTGAAAGCGCTGCCAGCAGCCAGAAGGCCATGTGCCAGGAGGCGTTATCGGCCAACAGCCCGATTGTTGCCGAAACAATGACCACACCGGCAGCACGCCCGCCCACCATGAAACCTTGAATGACACCCTGTTCTTCCAATGGTGTGGTATCCAGCGCCAGGCCGTCGGTGGCCGTGTCATATAAAGCCATACCGGTCATGGTGAGAAAAGCAAACAAGGCGAACAACCAGAACTGGTTTCCGGGATTTATAAAGGGAACCACAATTAAACACAGGCACTGGATCATCAAGCCCAGCAGGATGTATGGTTTGCGGTACCCAAGACCCCAAAAATTGAAGCGGTCGCTGATCATTCCCAGGAAAATTTTCAAGATAAATGGAATCATGGCTATGGCGCCGATGATGCCGATTTGCTGCATGGAAAGGTTAAAAGATAATAAGTATAATGAATTGAGGGCGGTGAAATAAGCCATCACTGCGCCCTGGGCGAAGTACAATAGTGCAAAAGTGAGATTGCGGCGTGAAAATGAGAGGGGCATCATGGAAGGCTCCTGGCTTTTGAAATGAATCTCAGTATAGACGGCTAAACGGATTTCGTCAATTTTCTCAATGGTATAATTCGATTTCTCTTTGGAAAACCTTTTTGGAGGATGACATGAAGAAGAAAAAATCATTATTCTGGATCACACTGGTGGTTATCGCTGGCTTGCTAACCGCATGCAGCGGAGGTCAGCAGCCCACAGTTGACCCAAATATGATTTTTACCCAGGCAGCGCAAACCGTCAGCGCCCAGCTATCGGCGACGGCTGCCAGTCTGCCCACCAGCACCGCCACACCTGAACCTTCACCCACGCCAACTGAAACCGTGGCGCCCACTGCGACACTGCCGCTGCCCACTGTTGAATCTGCGAGTGCAGGAACCCCCGCCAGTGGCGTGACGGCGCCAACTGCGCCTTCATCTTCTGATCAGGGTGGAAATAAAGCGGGCGACAGCGCAGGTTATTCCAGCCAGATGCCCAAAGATGGAACCAAGATGTACCCGGGTGTTGCTTTTTCACTTGCTTTTACACTAATTAACAACGGTTCAACAACCTGGGGCCCGGGGTACCGTTTAAAATTCATCGGTGGTGAGCAATGCAGCACCGTCAGTTCAATTGAAATTGATCGTACTGTTAAACCGGGTGAGAAATTTGAATTCTTCATGGCAGCCTTTGCTCCCCGCAGCATAGGAAAATTTCAATCATACTGGGGTTTTTACAATCCTCAGAATATAAAAATTTATGAAGTTTATCTAGCGGCGGAAGTGATCAAAGAATAGTGCGATTTACAATTTCACAAACAAATTGATTCAAATTGAGAAAGATAAACGCATGATTGAAAAAGAGCGTATTGATGAACCTTCGTGGATGGATCGTTCGATATCATCCGTATTGCCCAGGTTAAGCGTCGAAAATGTCCTGGCATTCCTGATCATCCTGGTTGCGGTCTTTTCCCGGTTCTATAAACTGGAAGCACGGGTGATGAGCCATGATGAGGTGAACCATGTGGTGCCGTCGTGGGAACTATATCAGGGCAATGGTTATCGGCATGACCCTGTTACGCATGGGCCGTTTCAGTTCCACGTAGTGGCGCTATCCTATTTTCTGCTGGGCGATGATGATTTCAGTTCACGCGTGCCGGCCGCGATTTTTAGCACGGCGGCGGTGGCGTTTGTTTTGTTTGGTTTTCGCCGCTACCTGGGCAGGAAAGGCGCCCTTGTGGCCGGTTTGCTTTACACCATTTCGCCCTTCATGTTGTTTTACGGCCGCTACACCCGCAATGAAGCTTTCATTGAATTGGTAGGTGTGGTGATGCTGTTCGGCTTGTTGCGTTACCTGGAACGCGGCGACCGGCTTTCTCTCTTCCTGGTTACCATTGCGACTTCTTTGCATTTTTGCATCAAAGAAACCGCCTATATTTATACCGCCCAATTTTTGTTGTTTGTAGGGGTATTGCTGCTGGAAGAGATTCAACGTCTTGAATGGGATGATTCCTCAAATCGGAAGAAATTCGCCGGCTTGATGCTGGGCAGTTTCGCTTTGTTGGGATCCGCGCTTGCTCTGGCTGTGCTGGAAGCCGAACAAAAAGCGCCGGCCATGGAAGACGCTCCCAGCGTGCTGCCGGGTGGTTTCCTGGCACATGCTTCAGCCAGCCCAATGTTCCTGGGGGTGGTGGCCAGCCTGGCGGCAGCGATTGTCATTGGTGTAATCGCGGTTGTTTTTGTGGTGCGAAAACTGGGTTGGGAAAAAATCCGTTCACTGCGGTCTTTTAACATACTCATACTGGTTGGCACACTTATCCTGCCGCTGTTGAGCGCTTTCCCGGTGAAAATTGTGGGTTGGGACCCGCTGGATTACAGCTCAAAAGGTATCATGCAGACAGGTATCTTTGTGCTGGCGTTTACCATAATTGCCACGCTAATTGGCCTGTGGTGGAACTCTCGCCAGTGGCTGATCCATGCCGTGGTTTTCTACGCCATTTTTATCGTTTTCTATACCACCATCTTCACTAATGGTCAGGGTTTCTTCACCGGTTTGGTGGGGGCGCTGGGTTACTGGCTGTCACAACAGGGAGTTAATCGGGGTGAGCAGCCGTGGTACTACTATGCGGCCATACAGGTTCCCATCTATGAGTACCTGGCGATGCTGGGAACTTTTCTGGCGGTCTTTTTTGGTGTGCGCCACCGCAAGTTCGCCAGCGTGCCCGGTGATTCGCCGGCAGATGATATTTCTCAACAAATGACTGAAGATGGCGGAAATAAACCTCACAATATTCCAACCCTGTCTTTGCTGGTTTTTTGGTCCATATCCAGCCTGATAGCATACAGCATTGCCGGTGAAAAAATGCCGTGGTTGACGGTTCACATCGCTTTACCATTAATTTTAACAGGTGGGTGGGGTATTGGCTATTTGCTGGATATTACTCCCTGGAAGAAAATTGTCAACCAACGTGGACTGATCATCCTCTTACTGGGAATCATCTTCATGTTTAACGTCCTGGGGGTGATGGGTAATCTGCTGGGTGACAATCCGCCCTTCCAGGGGAAAACTTTAGAGCAATTGCAGGCCACCAGCACCTTTCTGCTGACATTTGTGGCAGCCCTGGCGAGCGGCGGCGGCCTGTTTTATTACCTGCGTGACTGGCGCCCGGGTGAAGTTTTTAGTCTGGCTGGTGTTTTATTTTTCGCTCTGCTGGCCGTGCTCACGACGCGGGCAGCCTACATGGCATCGTTCATTAATTATGACAATGCCAGAGAATACCTGGTGTATGCACACGCTTCGGCTGCTCCCAAAGAGGTGCTGGCGCAGGTTGAGGAAATTTCTCGACGCACCACCGGCGGCCTCAACCTGGAAGTGGCTTATGACAATGATGCATTGTATCCATATTGGTGGTATTTACGGGATTATCCCAACAAGCGTTGGTACACTGACAAACCAACCCGCGATCTGAAAGATGTACCTGTGATTATTGCGGGAGATACCACGCGTTCAAAGATGGACCCGATTGTCAAATCGAATTTTAACAAATTCGAATATGTGCGCCTGTGGTGGCCGAACCAGGATTATTACAACCTGACCGGAGAACGAATTTGGAATGTCATCAAAGATCCCAAGATGCGGGCGGCCATTTTTGAAATCTGGATTAACCGTGATTACCGTAAATACGCCGCGATGACCAACAATGCCAATTTCACCCTGGAAAACTGGCAGCCAAGCAGCCGGATGAATTTTTATATCCGCAAGGACATCATTTCACAAATTTGGAATTACGGCGTGGCGTCATCTGTTGTCGAAGAAGTGACATCTGATCCATATGAAGCCGGCATGATGCAAATTTCACCCGATTTCATCATCGGTTCCACAGGCAGTATGCCGGGGCAATTCAACGGGGCGCGGGATATTGCTGCCGCCAGCGATAATTCTGTTTATGTTGCCGACACCAAGAATCACCGTGTTCAGCATTTTAATGAATATGGTGAATTACTCAACACCTGGGGCACCTTTGCTGATATGGGGTCTGGAAATGCTCCCGGCGGCACCTTCAATGAGCCGTGGGGCATTGCAGTTGGACCAGACGGCTCAGTGTACGTGGCAGATACCTGGAATTACAGAATCCAAAAATTCTCTCCAGATGGTGAATTTATTACCATGTGGGGTACATCCGGGCAGGGTGAAAGCCCAACCGCTTTCTGGGGACCGCGCGATGTGACGGTTGATTCGAGTGGCAGGGTTTTTGTGACCGATACTGGGAATAAAAGGATTGTGGTGTTTGACGGCAACGGACAATTCCTGTCGCAGTTCGGCGCAGCAGGCATGAACCTGGGAGAATTAGACGAACCGGTGGGTATTGCGGTTGATGTTGACGGCAAGGTATATGTGGCTGACACCTGGAATCAGAGAATTCAAGTGTTCTCACTGGTGCCTGAAACAGATACCTTCGTACCGGTGCGCTCCATCGAATTCTATGGCTGGTTCGGCCAGTCCATTGATAACAAGCCATACCTGGCTGTAGATACGAAGGGTAATGTATTTGTGTGCGATCCTGAAGGAATGCGGGTGGTGGAATTTGATGCGCAGGGCATTTTTGTGCGCGCCTGGGGCGAATTTCCGAATAGCGGCGACGGCCTTTCCATGCCAAGCGGCGCGGCGGCCGATTCGTTGGGTAGAGTCTGGGTCACTGACGCAGGCAGCGGCCGGGTGATGCGCTTTACAATGCCTTGATAAACCGGTAAAAAAAATGAAAACAGGAGCAAAAAATAAACTGCTCCTGTTTTTTTATTATTCAGCCGGCGGCTCGGGCGGTTGTTGTTCAATTGGCGCTGAAGGCTGTTGCGGGGGAATGTAGCTGGTGGTTGGCATTACATCGGGGGGAACCACAATCCACAACACAATATAAACCAGGATGGATGAGGCTCCCAGCAGCGCGGTGAACACAAACAACAGGCGCACAACAGTCGGGTCAATACCAAAAAATTGTCCCAGGCCGGAACAAACACCGGCAATCATTTTATCGTTTTGACTGCGATACAGTTTTTTGTTTTCCATAATTAACCTCCATATGATCTATAACAATCTACGCAGGAAAACAAAAAAAGTTGCAGCTTATGAGAATGGGCTTTGCTTGCTAGTGATCTTTTAATTCATCACGAAAAATGGAATTCAAAATGAAACTGACAATGCTGACCACCAACGCGCCCAGGAAGGCTGGCATAAATCCATCAACCGTGAAACCAATGTTGAAAGCCTGTCCAATGCGGCCTGCCAGGTAGAACAAGAGTGCATTGATGAGTAGTGCACCCAACCCCAGCGTCAGAATAATGAATGGACATCCAACCACCGTCAAAATGGGTTTCAAGGCTGCATTGACAATTCCGAAGAGCAATGCCAGCCAGAGGAGCGACAGCCAGTTATTGGTTTGCGGGTGAATCCCGTTGATCAAGTATATGGCTGCATACAACGCCACGGCGTTGATCAACAACCGGATAATAAATTTTTTCATTCTTATTCCCTCGCAAATGATTAGAAAGCTGGTTTGAAACGTTGTTCCATCCAAATGAGTGTATTTAACGGGTCATAACCAGCCTTTTGAAATGCTTCTTCCGCTTTGCCGGCAGGATAGTTTACACTGAGCGGGCGCATGATGCCGGTTTGTTCCCGGGCTCGCGTTAGCAATGCCAACACGGCTTTTTCTTCCCGCAGCGGATTGGCGGCAATCCAGATGGTATCAGCGTGGATGTTAGTTGGTTCCCAAATGGCCACTCCCAAAAGTTCCTGCCCGGTTCGTGCAGCCCATTGTCTTGTCTCTTCCCCGTTTAAAATCCTGATGAATCGTTTCCACATGGTGGGGGCAAATTGGTCGCGCTCGAATTGCAAGTTCCAGGATACTTCCCTGGGATAGGTGGCAGTCAACCAGGCTGATTGTTGTTCCCAGTCCTGGTTTAGACGGGCAGTGATTTGAACATTCTCAGGCATTTCAATTAAGCGCTTGGGGGCGATTTCCTGAAGCCAAGTTGTGCGCCGGGCGCGTTCCACAAAACCCAACGATTTATAAAGTTGAATGGCGGTTGGATTATTATCGCGTACTTGCAACCAGGCTGACGCCACGTTGTGGTCTCTGATGTGGCGTAAAGCGCGAAGTGTAAGTTGTTTGCCAATACCCCGACGGCGGTGAAGGGGGTGAACGGCGACATTGGCGATTAAATAGCGCCATTCATTTTCCCTATAAATGGGGATTAAACTTAAATTCCCAATGATTTTGTTGTCTTCCTTCCACACATATCCAAAAAGCGGATAGGAAACATGCTCACCGCAGCCTGGAATCCAGCGCACAAATTCGCGGTCTTTGGCGGCGCGGCGAATATTGCGCAGATACCGCCAGCCGTCCGCGTCCATTTGACTGCCGAAACAAAGCTCAATAAGATCGGCCACTTCATCGAGTTCGCGGTTGACATCCAATTTCTGGATTTGAGAGGTGTTAACCTGAATAATGGTCACCAGTATATTTTAACTTGAAAAGTGACAATTTGCTGTGAGTTGGCAGGAAAAGGCTTCAATTCATGGCATGTTTATAAATTTCTTAGATTGAGCGGTTATGATGTGTAGACGATTACAAATATTATTTGCTAAAAAAATGATAAACGCCCTAAAAATAGGCGAATGATATAATGGATTTGTAGAACGTTTGAATAACGGATGTGAGGAAAAATTCGTATGATGCGATTTGATCGATTTACTGAACGTGCACAAGAAGCTGCTCAACGTGCCGCTGAGATCATACAGCGTTATGGTCATAATCAGATTGACACAGAGCATATCTTGCTGGCGCTGATTGAACAGCCCCAGGGGGCGGTGCCGCAGATACTGGAGATATTAAAAGTTGATCCGCAATTGATTTCGGAGCGCCTGGATTACATACTTAAAACCAGTCCCAAAGCTGCCATCTTTGGCGGAGGCGCCGGGCAAATATTTATTACCCCACGGGTGAAGAGAATCATCGACCTGGCGAATGAAGAAGCCAACCGTCTGAAGGACGAATATATCTCGACGGAACACATGTTTCTGTCCATTTTAACTGAACGCAACACACCGGCCGCCCGGCTGTTGGAAGGCGCTGGTTTGACGCGCGAGCGGGTTTATGACGCCATCATCCAAATGCGCGGTGGTCAGCGCGTCACCGATCCGCAGGCAGAAACCCGCTACCGCACATTGGAGAAATACTCGCGCGACTTGACTCAACTGGCGCGTGAGGGCAAGCTCGATCCTGTCATTGGGCGTGACAATGAAATTATGCGTGTGATGCAAATTCTTTCGCGCCGAACCAAGAACAACCCGGTTCTAATTGGCGAAGCCGGCGTTGGCAAAACCGCCATAGTTGAGGGGCTGGCGCAAAAAATTGCCACCAATGATGTGCCTGAAATTCTAATGGGTAAAAGGGTGGTTTCGCTGGACCTGGGCGCCATGATTGCCGGTTCGCGATTCCGTGGTGAGTTTGAAGAACGCTTGAAAGCCGCCCTCGAAGAGATACAACGCGCCGCCGGGGAAGTAATATTATTCATTGACGAGCTGCATACTGTGGTGGGGGCGGGCGCGGCGCAGGGCGCCATGGATGCGTCCAATATGCTGAAACCGGCGCTGGCGCGGGGTGAATTGCAATGCGTGGGCGCCACCACACTGGATGAATATCACAAGTTCATCGAAAAAGATGCTGCTCTGGAACGGCGTTTTGCCCCGGTTTTTGTGGGCGAACCCACTGTGGAAGACACCATTGAAATGCTCAAGGGGCTGCGCGACCGTTATGAGGCGCATCACAAAGTGCATTTTTCGGATGATGCGCTGGTTTCGGCAGCCCGCTTATCGGCGCGCTATGTGACTGACCGCCATTTGCCCGACAAGGCCATTGATTTGATGGATGAAGCGGCCGCCAAGCTGCGTGTAGCCTTGTATTCGCTGCCGGCGGATTTGAAAGAAAAGAAATCAGAAATTGACCGACTGACTGCTGAAGAAGAACAGGCAGGCCTGGAACGTGATTATGAACGCGCCGCACGCATGAAGTCTGACCGGTTGCGCCTGGAAGATGAATTCAATACATTGCGCGACCAGTGGGAAGCTGAACACAAACTGGATGAAGTGGTGGATGTAAACGACATCGCGCAGGTGATTGCGCAGTGGACGGGTATACCGGTGAGCCAGATGATGGAAACCGAAGCTGAACGCCTTTTGACCATGGAGCAGCGCCTGCAAGAGCGCATCATTGGCCAGGAAGAAGCCATAGGGGCTATTTCAGACGCCATTCGCCGGGCGCGTTCTGGTTTGAAAGATCCACGTCGGCCAGTTGGTTCCTTTATCTTCATTGGCCCGTCAGGTGTCGGTAAAACCGAGCTGGCCAAAGCGCTGGCTGAATTCCTGTTCGGTGATGAAGATGCGCTGGTGCGCCTGGATATGAGTGAGTACCACGAGCAGCATGCAGTGTCACGCATGTTTGGCGCCCCTCCCGGTTATGTGGGGTATGAAGAGGGCGGCCAGTTGACTGAAGCGGTGCGACGTCGTCCGTACCGTGTTATCTTGTTTGATGAGATCGAAAAGGCGCATCCAGAGGTGTGGAATTCACTGCTGCAAATATTGGACGACGGCCGTTTGACTGATGGACAGGGACGCACGGTGGATTTTCGCAACACGGTTTTGATTATGACCAGCAACCTGGGCACCGAATTTGTCCGCCGCGGCGGCACCCTGGGTTTCCTGCGCAAGAACGGCACGGATGAAGAACGCCAGGAACATGACAAGATCGACAAGGCGTTGAAAGAAACTTTCCGCCCCGAATTTTTGAATCGCATCGATGAAATCATTATGTTTTCATCGCTCAACATCGATGACATGCGTAAGATTGTACGGCTGCAAATGCACGAAGTTTCGGAGCGGCTGAATGAAAATGGCTTGAAAGTGGAACTCACCGAGAAAGCGGTGGACTGGCTGGCGCGCGAAGGTTTTGATACCGATTTTGGTGCCCGTCCATTGCGCAGGGCGCTGCAAAAATATGTTGAAAGCCCGTTGTCCATTCGACTGCTGTCTGGTGAATTCAGCAATGGCGATTCCATCCTGGTGGATGTAGACGATGAAGATAAAATAACATTCACCCGGGCTGGTGGAGCCTCACCACACAAAAAAGAAACGCGACCCTCGAAAACACAGGTTACAATTGAGGGAAAAGCTGCCGAATCCTGATTGATAGACGGTTTTTCGAAAAACATATCAGATTGCATGAGATTAAAAAGTTTTCGACATCTCATGCAATCTTTTTTTGGGGAAAGAATTTGCAGAACTAAAAGATGGGAATATACTTAAGCCATGACAGTCACCCGTCTTCAAATCCTCGATATCTTGAAAGCGGTATTCCCTTTTCGAAAATTAAAGCCGGCGCAATTGGAAATTGTGGCTGACCATTTTGGGACAGCATTTTTTGAACAGGGGCAGGTTGTTTATGAAGAGGGAACGGCCGCCGACACTTTGTTTTTGGTGCTGGGCGGCTCTGTTCGGCTTTTATACCGCAACCGTGAATTTGAAGAAAATCAACCCATGTGGAAACTACGCATTGGAGACTTTTTTGGGTTCGATATGCTGGTGGAAGGGGGGCGGCACAACTTGCAAGCTGAAGCTGCTTCAGATTTGACGGTGCTGACCATCAACCGTGAGCAATTTGAAGATTTGTGCACGCAAATTCCCGATCTGGTTGAATCTCTGGGGATGTTGTACGATGCCCACAATTTGGCGGTAAGTGTCAACCTCCCCTGGCGTGATAAAGATGAAGCCATCTATTTCATTGGCAGAAGGCACCCTGTACTTTTGCTCGTCCGCCTTCTGCTTCCTGCTTTCTCGGGAGCTATTTTTCTGTCCATTGTCTTATTATGGCTGACCAGTTCCAAAAATGTAGTTGTACCCATTGTGGTTCTGGGTTTAACCCTGGTGGGGTTGGCTTTGTGGGTGCTATGGGATGTGGTTGACTGGCGCAATGATTTTTCCATTATCACCAGTGAGCGCGTGGTATTTCAGGAAAGAATTGTGATGCTTTATGACAGCCGCCACGAATCACCTTTGAATGCAATTCTTTCCATCACCTCCGAAACCAGCTTGCTGGGCCGCTGGCTTTCATACGGTGATGTCATTGTACGCACATATGCCGGGTTGATTGTTTTTCCAGATTTGAAACACCCTGAACTGGTGGAAGATTTCCTAAATGCCGAGTGGTTTCGGTCGCGTTCAGGCATAGCCAGGGAAGAAAAACTTGAGAGGCTGGAGACCGTCATTGGCCAACGAATTGGAACACGTGAAGCACCCCCACCAAAAGTTGCCGGACAGGTCAAGACCGATCAAAATACGCAGTTGAACACCCTTTTAAATTTGCTGGCAAATATGTTCCAGCTGCGGTTTGAAGTTGGCGGCGCCATAACCTACCGCACCCACTGGTATATTTTATTAACCAAGATATGGATCCCCACATTACTTTTTCTGTTTTTACAAACCTTTCTCATTGCACGCATTGCCCGCTGGACATCCTTCATGTCGATTGGTGGAGCACTGGCCTTTGTGGGATTGTGTGATTTAATCCTGGGAGTGTGGTGGGGATATAAGTATTTGGACTGGCGTAATGATTTTTACATGGTTACCGATGATCAGGTGGTGGATGTTAACAAGAAACCCCTGGGGCATGAACAGCGCCGGTCAGCGCCGCTCCGAAACATTTTGAGTATTTCTTTTGAGCGGCTGGGAATCTGGGGATTGATTCTGAATTTTGGAACAGTGCGTATTAAAGTTGGCGAGACGGAATTGACTTTTGACAATGTTTATAATCCCAACGAAGTTCAACGCGAAATATTCAAACGTATGACCGAACAGGATTATAAACAAACCCAGGATAAAATAGCCGACGAAGAGCGCCGGTTGGCTGATTGGATTGAAGCTTATCACCGCGTACGGGCAGTGAAAACCATTCAACCTGGCAGAAACGATTCAGCCGATGATGGTCAAAATAAAGGTAAAATAGAGTAACTTACGTGTCTTAAAAGTTGAGGTGTTTAATGGCAATTCGTGAAGTAGTAAAAATTCCAGAGCCAGTCTTGCGACGAAAAGCTCATAAAGTGAACCAGGTGGATTCAGAAATCCGCAAATTGATTGAAGATATGGTTGAAACCATGCGTGAAGAGCCCGGGGTTGGCCTGGCTGCGCCGCAGATTGGTATTTCTAGCCGGATCATCGTGGTGGAATATGTTGAGGATGAAGATGATGAAAATGCCAAACCGCGCCTGTTTACTGTGATTAATCCTGAAATCATCCGCGCATCCGATGAAACCGAGATGGGCATTGAAGCCTGTCTGTCGGTTCCAAACCTGGTGGGTGACGTTGAACGGTACAGCGAAATTGTGGTGAAAGGTTTAAACAAACAGGGAAAACCCACCAAGATTAAAGTCGGCGGGTGGTTGGCGCGCATTTTCCAACACGAAATTGACCACCTGGACGGCATTCTATTCACAGATCGGGCAGAGCGTGTGTGGCAGCCGCAAGAATCTGATGGAGAATTAAACGCTGCATAAAATGAAATGATTCTGACGCATCTTTCTCTAACGAATTATCGAATATTCTCCCGCCTGGACATGGATGTGCCCCGGCGGATTCTTTTGCTGGTGGGGGGAAATGCACAGGGAAAAACCAGCCTGTTGGAGGCGGTGTATTACCTGGCGGTGTTCAGTTCTTTTCACACACCCAATGACCGACAGCTGATCAACTTTATTGCCGGTGATGAAAAACTGGCTGTGGCCAGACTGGTGGCGCAATATGAACGCCAGGGTAAATCACACCGCCTGGAAGTGCGCATCATTCAAGAGGCTGAAGGATTCAATGCTCCACGATTGCGAAAAGAAATTTTACTGGACGGGGTGAAACACAGCCAACAAGACAGTGTGGGGCAGTTTAACGCGGTCATCTTTCTACCACAGATGATGCAAATGATCGACGGCGCTCCCGAGTTGCGCCGGCGGTACTTGAACCTGACACTGGCGCAGGCAGTACAGGGATATGGACAGGTGCTCAGCAAGTACAGTCAGGCTGTGACACAACGGAATGCTTTGTTGAAGCAACTGGCTGAAAGGGGTGGTGACAGAAATCAACTGGATTATTGGGATGACCTGCTTTCAGAAACCGGCTCCTATTTAATCAAAATGCGCATCATGGCCCTGGATGAACTAGAACGCCTGGCCGGACAAACCCATCACCATTTAACCCAGGGACAGGAGGTATTGCGCATTATCTACCGCCCTGCTTTTGACCCACAGGATGACAATAACGCTCAATATGTACTGCCCATTGCAACGGCAGTCAACCGCAGCGGCTTACAGCGTGAAGAAATCTGCGAACGCTTCCGTGAACGTTTGCTGGCAGTGCGCCAGGAGGAGATATTGCGCGGGGTTACCACCATAGGTCCGCATCGCGATGAGGTTCGATTTTGGGCAAACGGCATTGATCTGGGTGATTTTGGGTCACGCGGTCAGGTACGCAGTACACTTTTATCTCTTAAGCTGGCTGAAGTGGACTGGTTGAAAGAGAAAACTGGTCAGATGCCGGTGCTGTTGCTGGATGAAATTTTGGCTGAACTGGATGCACAACGACGTGAAGTCTTGATGGCTTACCTGGAAAAAAGTGAACAGGCATTATTAACGACCACCGATCTCTCGCAGTTTACGTCGGGGTTTATTCAAAACAGCACCCGCTGGAAAGTGCAGTCGGGGCAGGTGCTGCCTATGGAAATCGAATAATCAGGACAGGGGTTTCCCGGTGGGTTGACCAACACGACGGGGGTAATTGGAAGGTGTGGCAGCCACTTTGTCGAAAATGATCAAGTAGCGGTCTTCGACTACACCGGGAAGGTTTAACTGGCGAATCTGACGCAGCTTGCCGCCCAATAAATGCGCAGCTTTATCAGCAGCGTGTGCTTCGGCCGGCCCGCTTTCACCCTTTTGCGCCAGCATAGCCCCACCCACGCGAACAAGCGGCAGAAGGTATTCGATCAAAGTAGGTAAACCGGCCACTGCACGGGCCACTGCCCAGTCAAATTTCTCGCGAAAAGCCAGGTTTTGGCCGACTTCTTCAGCCCGGGCTTGCACCACTTCAACATTATCCAGGTTTAAAACTTTCACCATGTGTTCACAGTAATTGGCTTTTTTTCTTACTGATTCGATCAGCGTAAGCTTCAAATCGGGAAGAATTATTTTTAAAGGAATGCCGGGAAAGCCGGCGCCTGTACCAACATCCACCAGGGTGGCTGGAATTTTCTCACGGAAAGCCAACATGCAGCTTAATGAGTCGAGGAAATGTTTGGTGCGGATGTCTTCCGATTCGCGTATCGCGGTCAAATTAAAACGGGCATTCCATTCGATCAATTCCTGCTCGTAGCGTTGAAAAGCAGCGCATTGTCGACCGGTCAGGCGCAACCCGATGAGTGATTCGATATCTTTCTTCAACTTTTCCATAGACATTGAGATTATACCGTTAAGGAGGCTTTGCTGACGATGGAATGGTATCGACTACTAAAAAAAAAATCGGTTATCAGGAGGATATTAATAATCATTGGATTGTGATAAAATTATTTGCTTTAATTTCGGTATAGAATTGATTTAGTGGAATGAACCACCTCATTTATAGGTTGGTAAAGGATATTCTGCAAGAATGGCTACACAAGAAAAGCAAGTACAAGTATTCCTGAATCAAATGGATGACCATTTTTACTCTCTACTCCCGCATGATTTATACGAAAAACTGGGATCAAGACCGCAAGGCCTTACACAGGCAGAAGCTGAAGAGCGGCTGGAAAAATATGGGAAGAATGAGCTTCGAAAAATTAAGGGGACTCCCCTTATCGTCAAATTGTTTTCCAATTTCACCCATTTGATGGCTATTTTGTTGTGGGTTGGCGGCATTCTGGCGATTATTGCCGAAATGCCGCAGTTAGCCATCGCGGTGTGGATGGTCAATATCATCAACGGCGCGTTCAGTTTCTGGCAGGAATTTCGGGCCGAAAAGGCAACCGAAGCTTTAAAAAAGATGCTGCCATCTTATGCCCGTGTTCTACGAGACGGTGCTGAACAACGCGTCCTGTCTGAAGAGCTTGTACCGGGTGATATTTTAATGCTGGCGGAAGGTGATAGTGTTTCTGCTGACGGCCGGTTGGTGATGGAAGCTGAATTGCGCATGGACCAATCGACGCTCACCGGCGAATCACGTCCGGTGCGTAAATCCAGCGATGCGATTTCTGAAAATACATTCTCTTATACAGAAACTCCCAACCTGATTTTTGCAGGCACGAATGTTTCGGCTGGAACAGGGAAAGCCGTGATTTTCTCAACCGGCATGAACACTGAATTTGGCAAAATCGCCAAGTTAACGCAGAGTGTGGGGGAAGACTTGAGCCCGCTGCAAAAAGAAATGCAGAGTGTGACAAAAATGGTCACCATGATTGCGGTGGGCATTGGCATTCTTTTCTTTGCTCTGGCAGCTTTGCTGGCAGGCATTAACCTGGCGGAAAGTTTTATTTTCGCAATTGGTATGATCGTTGCGTTTGTCCCCGAAGGATTATTGCCGACGGTTACACTGGCATTGGCCATGGGAACGCAGCGCATGGCAAAACGCCATGCATTGGTTAAACGATTGTCCGCCGTAGAGACATTGGGCTGCACAACGGTGATCTGCACAGATAAAACCGGCACACTGACCCAGAACGAAATGACCGTGCGGGGTATTTGGAATTCGGGTCAAAAATTTGATGTAACCGGAAACGGCTATCAACCCGTTGGCGACTTTTTGCTGGATGGCAAACCAGTGAGCCCAACCCAGGGTTTAACCAATTTATTGCTGGCAGCCGGTCTTTGTAATAACTCAAGAGTGCTTCCACCTGATGAGGAATCTGATCGGTGGAGTGTGCTGGGCGACCCAACAGAAGCAGCCCTGAAAGTGGCGGCGAACAAAGCGGGCATTGTGCTGGAGGAAGAAGAAGAACACACTCCGCGCATTCAGGAATTGCCATTTGAATCGCGCCGCAAGCGCATGAGCACCATCCACAGCCTGGACGGTTACTGGCGCAATGTGGGCAAGCGAATTGCTTATGTAAAAGGATCGCCAAAAGAAGTATTGGAGTTATGCCTGACCATTGAAAACGACGGTGTCGTGCAGGAATTGACCCTTGAACAGCGCCAGGAAATTATGCGCGCCAATGATGATTATGCCCGCAACGGGTTACGCGTGCTGGCCGTGGCGCAAAAAGATTTACCGGTTGATTTGAATGACCTGAACCCTGAAACAGTTGAAAAGGAATTGAAATTCCTGGGACTGATTGCCATGATGGATCCACCGCGTCCAGAGGTGAGTGAAGCTGTGGAGAAATGCCGGCATGCCGGTATCCGCGTGGTTATGATTACGGGTGATTACGGTTTGACAGCCGAGAGCATTGCCCGCAGAATTGGCATCATCACCACTGAAAAAGCTCGCATTGTGACCGGCGTTGAACTGGAAACCATGAGTGAGACCCAACTCCAAGAGGCGCTAAAGGAAGAAGTGATTTTTGCCCGTGTGGCGCCAGAGCACAAACTTCGCGTGGTGGCCGCGTTGCAAAAAATGGGGCAAGTGGTAGCCGTGACAGGTGATGGTGTGAACGATGCGCCGGCTTTGAAGAAAGCCGATATCGGTGTGGCAATGGGCATTTCAGGTACTGATGTGGCCAAAGAAGCTGCCGCCATGATTTTAACGGATGACAATTTCGCTTCCATTGTGAACGCCGTGGAAGAGGGGCGGGCGGTGTATGCCAACATCAAGAAATTTACGACCTACATTTTCACCAGCAACACACCCGAAGCAGTGCCGTTTATCTTGTTTGTGCTCAGCAGAGCACGCATCCCGCTGGCGCTTAATGTGATGCACATTCTGGCTGTAGACCTGGGTACTGATATAGTTCCGGCGTTGGCTCTTGGCTCTGAAAAACCCGAACCGGGTCTAATGGACCGCCCACCGCGAAATTTGAAAGAGCATGTCATTGATAGCAAGTTGTTAAAACGCGCCTATTTTGTCCTGGGACCGGTGCAAAGCCTGGCGACAATGGCTGCATTTTATTATATGTATTGGGATAATGGACATTGGGGACAGTTCTTCAATTTGCCTGGCGAGGGTTTGATCTACCAGTCTGCCACTGCCATGGCCCTGGCGGCTGTGGTCACAACCCAGATCGGCAACCTGTTTACCCAAAGAAGTGAGACAACATCTTTCTTCAAGTTGCCTTTGTTTAATAACAAAATGATCTGGTTGGGCATTCTCTCTGAGCTGATTGTGATCGCGGCGATTGTTTATTTACCGGTATTCCACAAATTCATCGGTACTTATTCCTTTGATTTGAAGTACTGGCCGTTTCTTTTTGCCTGGGCTCCGTCATTATTAATTGTGGATGAAATTCGAAAATTGATTGTCAGAAAACGGGCAAAGGTTTAATATGATGAATAGAAGAATTTTGCATAATTTTCGATGCACCTTACCTACATCGGGAGGGACTTCATGAAGATAATCATAGTTGGTTGTGGCAGACTGGGTGTGCGTTTGGCAACCATCCTGCAAATGCGCGGGCATCAGATCACGGTGATTGACAACGATCCAACAACCTTTGAACGGTTGGGGCCTACCTTTGCAGGCAAAAAGGTGATTGGCATTGGATTTGACCGGGATGTATTAATTCGGGCAGGTATTGAGAAAGCCGACGGCCTGGCAGCGGTCACATCGAGCGACGAAGCCAATGTTGTGGCAGCCCGCCTGGCAAAACAATTCTTCAAGGTGCCGCGTGTAACTGCCCGTGTTTATGATCCGCGTAAAGCAGAAATATACCGCCGTTTTGGCATTCAAACAATTTCACCGGTGGCAATTGGCGCCAGCAGGCTGGCTGAATTATTATCCACATCACCTTATAAAGTCGTTTTTAATGTCGGCGGTGGTGAGGTGGATATAGTGGAACTGGAACTGCCAGCTTCACTGGAGGGCAGAGGGATTCGCGATCTGGCGATTGCAGGCGAGGTTCAAGTGGTGGCTGTTACGCGCTCCGGGAAAACCTTCCTGCCAAATGATGGCACTGCGTTCAAGCAGGGCGACCTGGTGCACCTGGCAATTACCTCGGCAGGTGGAGATCGCTTGAGACCATTGTTGGGGCTTGCATAAGGAGGAATGAATTATGACAATGACGGTATTGATTGTTGGCGGCGGAAAAGTGGGTTCCTACCTGGCATCGCTCTTGATTTCTGAAGGACATAATGCCATCATCATGGAACAGCGACGCGAAGAACTGGCGCGCCTGGAAGCTGATGTGCCACAGGCAAAAATTGTATGTGGAAGCGGCACCGATCCGGTTGACCTCGAGGCTGCGGGTGTGCATAATGCCAACGTGGTTGCGGCTGTAACCGGGTCTGATGAAAACAACCTGGTGGTAACCAGCCTGGCTCGATTTGAATTCAATGTGCCTCGAACGATAGCCCGCGTGAACAACCCCAAGAATGCGTGGCTGTTTAAACCCGACATGGGTGTGGATGTGGGACTGAACCAGGCGGATTTGATTGGCAAGATGATTGCTGAAGAGATGTCCCTGGGAGATATGTTCACAATCCTAAAATTCCGGCAAGGGCAGTTCTCGCTGGTTGAGGAAAAAGTGGCTCCCAATTCACTGGCGGTCAATAAGGCTATTCATGAAATTTCACTGCCAAAAGATTGTGTGCTGGCAGCTGTTTTGCGCAAGGGGCAATTAATTGTTCCACACGGCGACACAGTTCTTCAGGCAGCCGATGAAGTGTTGGCAATCGTTCACAGTTCGCAAATAACTGAACTGGCTGCTTTGCTTGGAAATGTGAGTAAATGATTTAAGTAAACTACTTTATCATCCTCCATATTTACTGCCAACGGTAGTTATAAGGAAGTGTTCTATCAGATTTTTTGGATAAAACCGAAAATAAGCATAAATTGGCAAGGAAAGTATCTTGACCAATTCTATATAATTTTGTTATAATCACCGTTTGCCAACTGTATTTTTTACCCGGTTTTTTTTCGGCTATCTACAAATCAGGAGAATCTTATGGCGTCTGTCCTGCCAATCAAATCCTACGCGCGAATCCCTGTAATCAATGATCTCCCCAACCTGATCGAAGTCCAATTAGATTCCTTTAAGAGACTTAAGGCTGAAGGTCTGAATGACCTCTTTGATGAGGTAACCCCGATTGAGTCGTACAACAAAGGAATGAAGTTATATTTTCCGAGCAAAGCTCCTGAAGCAGAGGGGTTGAAGTACTGGTTCGACGAACCAAAATATTCCATCGATGAATGTGTTGAACGAGACTTAACGTATGCCAGTCCTTTATATGTCAATGTTTTGCTAACCGGTCCCGAAGTTCCAGAACCCATCCGGCAGTCCATCTTCCTGGGTGATTTTCCAGAGATGACTGAAAAAGGAACCTTCATTATTAATGGGACAGAACGTGTGGTGGTATCACAGTTAATCCGTTCTCCCGGCGTCTATTTTGAAGCACCGGTTGACCGTGCCACAGGACACCGCCTGGCGAGTGCAAAGCTTATTCCAGACCGCGGCGCCTGGATGGAATTTGAAACCCGCAAAAATGATTACATCATCCTGAAATTCAACCGCAAACGCACGGTGCCCATCACCATTTTCTTGCGGGCGCTGGCAGCGGTGAGCGATGGTCTGGCTGATTCCCCAATTAAAACCGGTTCAGATGAAGAACTGATTGAATTGTTTAAGGATGTCGACAATGACACCGACCGCCTGTTCATCACTTCTTCAATCAATCAGGAACCACCGTGGGAATTGCAGGGTGGAATCACGATTGCCGAAGCCGCCTTGCTTGAATTCTTCAAACGCATGCGCCCGGGTGACCCGGCAACGTTGGAAAACGCACGCCAATTCCTCGAAGAACAGTTGTTCGACCAGCGTCATTATGATCTGGAGCGCGTGGGGCGTTACAAACTAAACCAGAAGCTCGATTTGATGGAGAGTGTTCCGATTGCTCACCGTACCGTGACCAAGTGGGATGTGGTGTACCTGGTACGACGTTTGATTATGATCAATAATCATCTGGCTGAAAAAGATGATATTGATCACCTGGGCAACCGCCGGGTAAAAACTGTGGGTGAATTAATTCAGAACAAACTGCGCATTGGCCTGCGCCGCATGGAACGTGTAGTAAAAGAACGCATGTCCATTCGTGACCAGGAACAGGTAGCGCCGGTAAATTTGATCAATATCCGCCCGGTTGTGGCGGCTTTACGTGAATTCTTTGGCTCCAGCCAATTGTCTCAGTTCATGGATCAAACCAACCCGCTGGCTGAGCTGCGTCACAAACGCACGCTTTCAGCTCTGGGCCCGGGCGGTTTGCGCCGTGAACGCGCTGGCTTTGATGTGCGTGATGTGCATCACTCGCACTACGGTCGCATTTGCCCGATTGAAACTCCCGAAGGTCCAAACATTGGTTTGATCGGCCGTCTGGGATCGTTTGCCCGTGTTAATGAATATGGTTTTGTTGAAACGCCCTATCGCCGCGTACTGCGTGTGCTGCCTTCAAGTGATGCGCGCCTCGAAAATCGCAAGCTGCTGGAAACCTTGACGAATCCTGAGACCGGTGAGGTGATTGCCGAAAGCGGCACTCGCATCACTAAAGACATGCTGCCTGCGATTAAGAAGCTGAACAAAGCCACCATTTTTATTGAACCGTTTGTTTCGGACGAAGTGGAATACCTTTCAGCCGATGCTGAAGATAAATTCATCATCGCCCAGGCAAACACTCAATTGAATGAATATAACGAATTCTCGCGGCAGCGCATCTCCAGCCGTCATTATTCTGACTTCATCGTAGAAACCCCTGACAAAATTAATTACATGGATGTTGCGCCGCACCAGGTGGTGGGTGTAAGCGCTTCACTCATTCCTTTCCTGGAGCATGACGACGCCAACCGCGCATTGATGGGCTCAAACATGATGGCGCAGGCTGTGCCGTTAATCCAACCGGATGTTCCCACCATCTCAACCGGTATGGAGTCGTATGCCGCCAAAGATTCCGGGCAGGTTTTGGTAGCTGAAGAAGAAGGCGATGTGGTTTCGGTTACTGGCAAACGCATTGTGGTGCGTTCTGAGAAAAACAAAGAGCATATCTATCCACTGCGCAAATACCAACGCTCCAATCAAAGCACATGCATCGACCAACGCCCGGCTGTGACCAAAGGGCAGCACGTGCGAAAGGGTGATGTGCTGGCTGATTCTTCTTCAACAGTGAAAGGCAACCTGGCCCTGGGACAAAATGTAGTTGTAGCATTTGTGTCATGGGAAGGCGGCAACTTTGAAGATGCCATTTTAATTTCTGAACGCCTGGTGCGGGAAGACAAATTTACATCGGTTCATATTGAGAAGCATGAAGTGGAAGCCCGCGATACCAAACTGGGCCCCGAGGAAATTACCCGTGACATCCCCAATGTGGGTGAAGACGCCATCAAAGACCTGGATGAAAACGGCATCATTCGCATTGGCGCTGAAGTTGGCCCCAATGATATCCTGGTTGGAAAAATTACACCCAAAGGTGAAAAAGAGCTTACCCCCGAAGAGCGTCTGCTGCGCGCCATTTTTGGCGAAAAATCACGTGATGTGAAAGATACATCTCTGCGCATGCCGCATGGTGAACGCGGTAAAGTTGTGGATGTGAAAGTGTTTACTCGTGAAGATAATTCAGACCTTTCAGCCGGGGTTGAAACCATGGTACGTGTTTCAGTAGCCCAGCGCCGAAAAATCACCGCCGGTGATAAAATGGCCGGACGCCACGGAAACAAAGGTGTGGTTTCGCGCGTTGTACCAGAGGAAGATATGCCATTCTTGGCAGATGGTACCCCGGTAGATATTATCCTGAACCCGCTGGGCGTTCCCGGTCGTATGAACATTGGTCAAATTCTTGAAACGCACCTGGGATGGGCGGCACGCCGCCTGGGCTTCCGCGCCCTGGCTCCAGTGTTCGACGGTGCTAATGAAAATGAGATTGAGGCTGAACTGGCGCGAGCCTGGTTGATTGATAAAGCCTGGGATGATGTCGCCGAAAAAGCCTGGGAATGGATTAAGGAACAGGAGTATTCTCCCGAAAGTATTGCGGATGATGACGAAGTTCGATTATTGTTCCTGGAAGAATACCTGGGTGAACGCGGGTATGACTTGAGCGACCTTGTTTCAGACCAGACTTTTGCCAAGATTTGCGTTTTGAAGGAGTGGTTGAAGGATAAAGGATTTGATCCTGATCAATTACTCGACTTCGAAAATGTCACTGCGGGTGCGCCAGATATTCGCGAACGTGATGTCAACGTTATAAATGCCTGCCTCAAATTATGGTTGGAATCGGAAGATCAGGAAACTGAAAAACTGAGCGGAGATGAAATTCGCGCAAAAGCTGAAGCTTTTATGGCTGCAAGTGGTAAACCCATGCCCATCATTGGCAAGCAGATTATTCGAGACGGGAAAACCGGCGCGCCTTACGACAACCCGGTCACGGTGGGTGTGATGACAATGCTGAAACTGCACCATCTGGTTGAAGATAAAGTGCACGCACGTTCAACCGGCCCTTACAGCCTGGTTACCCAGCAGCCTCTGGGTGGAAAGGCGCAGTTTGGCGGGCAGCGTTTCGGTGAAATGGAAGTGTGGGCTCTCGAAGCTTACGGTGCTGCTTATACCCTGCAAGAAATGCTTACGGTTAAATCTGACGACGTGCAGGGTCGTGTGAACACCTATGAAGCCATTGTCAAGGGTGACCCGATTGAAGAACCCAGCATTCCGGCTTCCTTCCGTGTGCTCGTAAAAGAATTACAAAGCCTGGGCCTGGCTGTTGAAGCCACCATGGAATCGGGTGAAGTTATCAAATTTGGCAAAGATGAAGAACGTATTCACCCGCCCAAGCTTTCGATTGGCTTGTTGGGTTTGGGAGAGAGTTTCGACAAGTAAATATGTGGGAAAGCGTCAAAGAAACCTGCCTTGACGCTGATTAATGGGCATGATATAATCACTGCTCGTTGCCCTTATGGGATTGTGACCTCTTAGGCATTGGAGCTAATTAAGTGAGGCCATCGCCATCAACACACTCGGGATGGCCTCGCTTGTTGGAAATTTATTTAGTAAAAGCGAGTAAAATCGCTGCTGTAATCATCAAACTGGAGACAAAAAAGTGCCAACAATTAATCAATTGATCCGCAAAGGTCGAGAAAACAAAAAGTCGAAAAGCAAGGCTCCAGCATTGCTATACACCCTGAATTCGATGAAACAGCGTCGTGTGCGCCATGACGAAGGCGCGCCGCAAAAACGGGGTGTGTGCACTGTTGTACGTACCATGACGCCCAAGAAACCGAATTCAGCGCTGCGCAAAATTGCCCGTGTGCGTCTGACCAACGGTATTGAAGTCACGGCTTACATTCCGGGCGAAGGTCATTCCTTGCAAGAGCACTCGGTAGTTCTGGTGCGCGGTGGTCGTGTGAAAGACCTGCCCGGTGTTCGCTACCACATCGTTCGCGGCACCCTGGATACAACCGGCGTTGAAAAACGTGCGCAGGGTCGTTCGAAATACGGCTCACGCCGACCGAAATAAAGAATTTTGATTCATTTACGGAGATAATTGCATGCGACGGACAAAACCCGAACCACGGGAAGTAACCCCGGATGTACGCTATAACAGCCAGACCGTTTCTTTCCTGGTCAACCGCATTATGCGCCGTGGAAAGAAAAGCACGGCTGTTCGTATGATTTATAATGCTTTGGATACTGTGCAGGAAAAAACCGGGCGCGATCCAATGGAAGTGCTGGAAACCGCTCTGCGCAATGTTGGTCCCACCATGGAAGTCCGCCCGCGTCGTGTTGGCGGCGCCACCTACCAGGTGCCCATGGAAGTTCCCCAGGCGCGCCGCGCCACTTTGGCCATGCGCTGGATCATCGCTGCTGCAAAAGCACGCGGTGGCAAAAGCTTTTCTGAAAAATTGTCAGGCGAACTGCTGGATGCTTATAATAATACCGGCAGCGCCATTCGTAAACGCGAAGAAACTCACAAAATGGCTGAAGCCAACCGGGCCTTTTCGCATTATCGGATGTAGTTATTTTTAACGGATTTCGTTCAGTGGAAGAATTGTAGGTTAATGAAATGCCTCGCACTAACCCCCTTGAGCGCTACCGAAATATAGGCATCATCGCTCATATCGATGCTGGCAAAACCACAACCACTGAGCGGATTTTGTTCTATACCGGTAAGACGTATCGAATCGGTTCCGTAGATGAAGGAACCACAGTAACTGACTGGATGGCGCAGGAACGAGAAAGAGGTATTACCATTGTTTCTGCTGCCGTCTCTGCTGAATGGCACGGTTACCAGATTAATATTATTGATACTCCCGGACACATCGATTTCACCGCCGAAGTGCAGCGTTCCTTGCGTGTGCTGGACGGCGGTGTTGTTGTGTTTGATGCCACACAGGGTGTGGAACCTCAAAGCGAGACAGTTTGGCGACAAGCTGACCGCTATCACGTTCCCCGCATCTGCTTTGTGAACAAAATGGACAGGGTGGGCGCGTCGTATGAAATGTCCATTAAAAGCATCCATGAACGGCTGGGCGCTGAACCCATTGCCATGCAAATACCGATCGGTTTTGAGAGCGCATTTCATGGCGTAGTGGACCTCATTGAAGAAAACGCCATTTACTGGGATGATGAGATGGGGCGTGAACCCATCGTATCCCCCATCCCGGCTGAACTGGTGGCCGAAGCCAAAGAAAAGCGTGCCCAGTTGATTGAACGGGCTGCCGAGTTGGACGATGAATTAATCGTCAAATTTCTTGAAGGTGAAGAAATTACCAAAGAGGAATTGAAAGCCGGGCTGCGCCGCATAGTCATTTCGGGCAAGGGGACGCTGGTTTTTTGCGGTTCTTCTTTGAAAAACAAGGGTGTTCAGCCCCTGTTGGATGCCGTTGTCGATTATTTACCCTCTCCGCTGGATATTCCTGCAGCGAAAGCTACGCGAGAAAAAGACGGCAGTGAGGTTGAATGCCCCCCGAATGATGATGAACCCATGCGTTCACTTGTGTTCAAAATCGTCACTGATCCGTATGTCGGGCGATTGGCTTACTTCCGTGTTTACTCGGGGACGGTCAGACAGGGTGAAATGGCTTTTAACCCTGGAAAAAACAAGAAAGAACGCATTGGCCGCCTGATTCGCATGTATGCTGACCGACGTGAAGATATCACCGAGGTATATGCCGGTGACATTGCTGCAATTCTCGGATTGAAGGATTCTTTCACGGGTGATACGCTGTGTGATGTGAAAGACCCGGTGGTCCTGGAGAGTATTTCCTTCCCTGAGCCGGTTATTTCCATTGCAATTGAGCCGAAAACTATGGCTGATCAGGATAAGATGGCTGACGCACTGCAAAAACTGGCGCAGGAAGATCCCACTTTTCGTGTTAATTCCGATGAAAATACCGGACAGACCATCATCCGTGGTATGGGCGAACTTCACCTGGATGTGCTGGTTGACCGCATGCTGCGCGAATTTCACGTGCAGGCCAATGTTGGCAGACCAAAGGTGTCTTATCGCGAAACCATCACACGCCCCGTGACAAAAATTAATTATCGATACGTGAAACAAACAGGCGGTAGGGGTATGTATGGCCACGTTGAATTTGACCTGGAACCCCTGGAACGCGGCAGTGGTGTGAAATTTGAAAACAAGATTATCGGCGGCGCCATTCCCAAAGAATACATACCGGCAATTGAAAAAGGTGTGATGGAATCTGCGGAGAGTGGTGTTCTGGCGGGGTATCCGATGACTGATATCAAAGTCACATTAACGGATGGCTCTTATCACGAAGTTGATTCAAATGAAATGGCTTTCAAAATGGCTGCTTCGCTGGCGTTCCGTGAAGGTGTGGAAAAAGGCGCTGCTGTTCTTTTAGAGCCGATTATGAAACTTGAAGTCAACATTCCCGAGGAATACCTTGGTGATGTTTTAGGTCAGCTCAATTCCCGAAGGTCTGAAATCCAGGGAATGGAACCGCGCACGGGCAATGCCCATGCGGTACGGGCGCTTTCCCCACTTTCAGAAATGTTTGGTTATGCAACAGAGCTACGTTCCATTACTCAAGGACGCGGTGTGTTCTCCATGGAATTTGACCATTATGCCCCGGTTTCGGCGGCTGTTGCAAAGAAAGTTCTTAGTTCCTAGGGAAAACATTTTACCCATTCTTTCAGAAGGAGAATTGCAATTATGGCGAAGCAGAAATTTGACCGAAGCAAACCGCACTTGAACGTGGGTACGATGGGACACATCGACCACGGCAAAACCACGCTGACGGCAGCGATCACGAAATACTGCCAGATGCAAGGGAAAGCGGAATTTAAAGCGTATGACCAGATTGATAATGCGCCGGAAGAGAAAGCGCGCGGCATCACGATCAACATTGCGCACGTGGAATATGAGACCGACAAACGGCACTATGCGCATGTAGACATGCCGGGACACCGCGACTACATCAAGAACATGATCACTGGTGCGGCGCAGGTCGATGGCGCCATTCTGGTAGTGGCTGCGCCGGATGGACCGATGCCGCAGACGACCGAGCACGTGCTGCTGGCGCACCAGGTGGAAGTGCCGAGCATCGTGGTGTACTTGAACAAAATTGACCAGATGGGCGACCCCGAGTTGCTGGAGCTGGTGGAGATGGAACTGCGCGAGATGCTGACGGCGCACGGATACCCGGGCGATGAAATTCCGATTGTGCGTGGCAGCGCCTTGCAGGCGTTGGAATGCACCTCGACGGACCCGAACGCTCCGGAATATGAAAGCATTCGCCAGTTGTTGGAAGTGGTAGACAACTACATACCGGAACCGGTGCGCGAAATGGACAAACCGTTCATGATGCCGGTGGAAGACGTGTTCTCGATCAAAGGTCGCGGCACGGTGGTGACCGGACGTGTGGATCGCGGGCACATCAAAGTGGGCGACCCGGTGGAAATCGTGGGTTTGCAAGATCGCATTCAGACCTCGGTGTGCACGGGTGTGGAAATGTTCCACAAGATGCTGGATGAAGGCATGGCAGGCGACAACCTGGGCTTGCTGCTGCGCGGCATTGAGCGCACAGATGTGGAGCGCGGCATGGTGGTGGCGGCGCCGAAGAGCATCACCCCGCACCGCAAGTTCATGTGCCAGGTGTACGTGTTGAAACGAGAAGAAGGCGGGCGCCATAAACCGTTCTTCTCGGGTTACCGCCCGCAGTTCTTCATCCGCACGATGGATGTGACCGGCTCGCTGAAATTGCCGGAAGGCGTGGAAATGGTGATGCCGGGTGACGATGTGAGCATGGAAGCGGAACTGATTGTGCCGGTGGCGTTGGAGCAGGGCTCGAAGTTTGCGATCCGCGAAGGCGGTCTGACCGTTGGCGCGGGCGTTATTACAAAGATTTTGGAGTAGGTGGATACTAGTATGGCAAAACAACGAATTCGAATTCGCCTGAAGGCTTACGATCATCGCGTGCTCGACCAATCAGCAAAACGGATTGTGGACACAGCGGAACGCAGCGGCGCCCATGTGGTTGGACCTGTTCCATTGCCAACCAAAATTGAAAAATTTACTGTTCGCCGTTCATCTTTCATTGACAAAGACTCGCACGAGCATTTTGAAGTGCGCACTCACAATCGTCTGATCGATGTGTTGGACCCTGATTCAAAAACCATCGATATGTTGATGCGCTTGAATTTGCCTGCTGGCGTCGATATCGAAATCAAAATATAGTTATTTTTTTGGAACACCACTATCATCGATACAGGGAAGTTCATCAAAGGTGGATTTCCCTGTATCTCTGGTGAAAACCGCCAGATAGTGTTACAATGCTTAGGTTTGGGCGTAAGCCCACGAAAAGATGGTGCAAGAGCAGCCTTGTAGGCGCACAGAAAAGAAAACAGTGTCGCAGCAAGCTGTCTGACTGCTCCATGCGGAGATGATGCAGTCTAGCCCAGACTGACAGTCTCTAAACTATCTTTTACGCAAGGAGAAAATCGAGATGTTTAAAGGGCTGATTGGCAAGAAAATCGGCATGACCCAGATTTTCGATGATCAAGGTGCGGCTATTCCAGTCACACTCATCGAAGCTGGGCCATGTTACGTTACCCAAGTACGCAAGCCTGAAGTTGAAGGATACTCGGCTGTGCAACTGGGTTACGACGAGGTCAAGCCCAAACGGTTGACCGGTGGACAACTCGGGCATTTAAAGCGTAATGAATTACCTCCATTGCGCTTTTTGCGTGAATTCCGAGTGAAAAACCCCGATGTAACAGAAGGGGACAAAGTGACACTGGAAGGCATGTTTGAGGTTGGTGAAAAAATTGATATTGTAGGTGTCAGTAAAGGTAAAGGGTTCCAGGGCGGTGTGAAGCGCTATCACTTCCGCGGCGGTCCCAAGACGCACGGTCAATCAGACCGTTTGCGCGCCCCCGGTTCGCGCGGTTCTGGCACAACTCCGGGTCGTGTATATAAAGGTTCTCGTGGTCCAGGTCATATGGGCAATGATCAGGTCACAGCACAGAGCTTGAAAGTCGCTATGGTTGATGTTGAACGCAACCTGATAGGCGTGCGCGGTTCGGTTCCCGGTCCGCGCGGCGGTCTGGTGATTGTCAAGGAAGGACGAAAGCAATAATCAGGTTTTACCTGAGAATTGTTTTCTTGAGTAAAGGGAGCGAAGAGACTATGGTAGTAGATGTCTTCAATATGGATGGGCAAAAGGTCAATACAATTGATCTGCCCTCTGATATTTTTGAAGCTCCGGTTCATGTGGATCTGATGCACCAGGCTTATGTGCGCCAAATGGCGAACGCTCGCCTGGGTACGCACGACACAAAGACCCGGAACGAAGTTTCTGGTGGAGGACGCAAACCATGGCGCCAAAAAGGCACAGGACGCGCCCGCCAGGGTTCCACGCGCGCTGCCCAATGGGTTGGCGGCGGCAAAATCCATACACCACATCCTCACAAATATACACAGGCCATGCCGCAAAAAATGCGCCGGGCTGCACTGCGTTCAGCTCTGTCTGTAAAAGCTGCTGAAGCCAGTATCGTGATGGTTGATGAAATGAAACTTGCCGAACCGAAAACCCGTTTGATGGCAAAGGCGCTCAATAATCTTGTTGGCGACGCCAGCGCTTTGATTTTGATCCCGGAAAAAGAAGTTTACGATCTGGTTATTCGATCGACCAACAACATTCCGGATGCCAAAATCATGCTGGCCGGTTATTTAAACATCCGCGATTTGCTGGCATTTGATAAAGTTGTGATGCCTGTGGCAACGTTGGACGTAATTAAAGCCAACCTGGGATAGGAGAATAAAATGAATTCAATCTATGATGTCCTCCGACGCCCGCTGGTTACCGAGAAATCAAATTATCAAATGAAAGATCTGCACCAGTATGTTTTTGAGGTGGATGGCGATGCTTCCCGTTCGCTGGTGAAACAGGCTGTTGAGAAAATATTTGATGTTGAGGTTTTGCGGGTAAATATTATCAATGCGCCTGCCAAGCATAGCCGCGGCGCACGCAATCGCCGATTAAAAATTCGTAAGAGCGGCTTCAAAAAAGCGATTGTTACCCTTTCGCAGAAGGACCGCATTCCGTTCTTCGAGGGAGTGGAATAATGGCTGTTAAAGTCTATAAACCAATTACTCCAGGTCAACGCAACAAAACCGGTTATACCTTTGAAGAGATTACCAAGGATACCCCGGAACGCTCGTTGATCGTCATACGCAAAAAGCATTCCGGACGCAACTCTTATGGCCGCGTGACTGTGCGGCACCGCGGTGGTGGAAGTCGGCGTTACATTCGTCTGCTTGATTTCAACCGCGACAAGCGTGATATTCCCGCCCAGGTTACGGCCATCGAATATGATCCCAACCGGACTGCGCGTATTGCACTGCTAACCTATGTTGATGGTGAAAAACGTTACATCCTGGCTCCTGTTGGTATGAAAGTGGGCGATAAAGTGGTTGCTGGCGCCAAAGCTGACATTTTGCCTGGCAACAGCCTGCCGATTGCCTCCATTCCAGTGGGTACCGTGGTGCACAATGTTGAATTGAAACCCGGTCGCGGCGGCCAGATGGTGCGCTCGGCTGGTTCCTCGGCCCAGTTGCTGGCCAAAGAAGGCGACTACGCACAGGTTCGTTTACCCTCGGGTGAGGTACGCCTGGTTCGCCAGGAATGCTATGCGACGATTGGCCAGGTTGGCAACATTGAACACAGCAACATCAAGCTGGGCAAAGCTGGACGCAAACGCCACATGGGCATTCGTCCTACTGTTCGCGGCACGGCGATGTCTCCCCGCGACCATCCTCATGGTGGTGGTGAAGGTCGTCAACCGGTGGGTATGCCCGGTCCGAAAAGCCCGTGGGGCAAACCGACCCGGGGTTACAAAACCCGCCGCAATAAGCAGACCGATAAATATATTGTCCGTCACCGCTAGCATGCGGATGACATGGTTGAAAGAATTCGTTAGGATTAGTTGGAGCGAGAGAGGGACGAAAACATGTCACGATCGCTGAAAAAAGGGCCGTTTGTAGCGCCCAAGCTGTTGAAGAAAATTGAAGAAATGAATGCCCGTGGAGAAAAGAAGGTGATTCGCACCTGGAGCAGGGCGAGCACAATTTTTCCCCAGATGGTAGGGCATACTGTTGCAGTGCATGATGGTCGACGGCACGTACCGATCTATGTCACCGAAAACATGGTCGGTCATCGTCTGGGTGAATTTGCGCCCACACGCCATTTCCGCGGGCATCTTGCAGAGAAAGCCACAAAGAGGTAAACCATGGCGACTGATGTAAATGCACATCTTCGAAACTGCGGAATATCTGCCCAGAAAGTTCGTCTGGTGATCGATACGGTGCGCGGAAAAAAAGCAGTTGAGGCATTAGGATTGCTTCAGTTTATGCCGCAAGCGGCTTCGCGCCAGGTGCGTAAGCTGCTGGTGTCAGCCATTGCGAATGCCGAAGAAAATTTTGGACTTAGCCGTGATAACCTGGTTGTGTCAGAGATTACGGCTGACGAAGGTCGCACTCGCAGGTGGCGGCGGTTTGGCGCCCGTGGTCGTTTCAAACCGATCGCACGCCGAACATCGCATATTTCGATTGTCTTGCGCGAGCAAGGGTAGAAGGAGAACACTCTGATTGGATGTACCTCAGTACTGAAAAAAAGAGTGTGTGAAAAAGAGATACCAGGAGATCATATGGGTCGTAAAGTTCATCCGGTAGGATTTCGTCTCAATATCAACAAGCCCTGGGGCGGGCGCTGGTTCGCCGAAGGTGCTGAATATGTTGATCAACTGCACCAGGACTTTGAAATCCGTCAACTGATTTTCAAAGAAACAGATCGGGCAGGGGTTTCCCAGGCAGAGGTGGAACGTTTCCCTGGAAAGGTGAAAGTTGTCGTTCACACCGCAAAACCGGGTATTTTGATTGGCCGCAAAGGCGAAACAGTCAAACATATCCGCCAGACCCTGGAATCCTTGACTGGCAAGAAAATTGATCTGGAAATTCGTGAGATCAAATCGCCTGATTTGGAATCCATTCTGGTTGCCAAAAACATTGCCGGTCAAATTGAACGGCGTGTAAGTTATCGCCGCGCCATGAAACGCGCCATCCAACAGGCCATGCGCCAGGGAGCGTTGGGTATAAAAATTCAGGTTGGTGGACGTTTGAGCGGCGCTGAAATGGCTCGTACTGTCTGGCTGCGTGAAGGTCGCGTTCCGCTGCAAACATTGCGTGCTGATATTGACTTCGCCAGAGCAGAAGCGTTGACCACCTATGGCAAAATTGGCATCAAGGTGTGGATCTATAAAGGTGAAGTTTTACCGGAAACAGAAGAAAAAGTCCAGGCGACTGAAGGCGTTTACGTCAGCGAATAGCTGATGTGGCCTGAAGCGTTTGAACAAGTGAGGGTATGACTATGTTGATGCCAAAGCGTGTCAAATATCGTAAAATGCAGCGCGGCCGAATGCGCGGAAAAGCCCTGCGCGGCGCTGAAATTGATTTCGGCGAATATGGCTTGCAGGCGCTTGAGCCCGGCTGGGTTTCAGCCCGCCAGATTGAAGCCGCCCGACGTGCTGTGGTTCGCTCCATGCGCCGTCGTGGAAAATTGTGGGTGCGCATCTTCCCCGACAAACCTTACACCCATCGTCCTCCAGAGACTCGTATGGGCAAGGGTAAAGGGAATGTGGAATACTGGGTGGCTGTTGTGAAACCTGGTCGGGTTATGCTTGAGATTGGTGGTTTGCCAACTGATGTGGCCATTGAGGCTTTGAAACAGGCGGCCTACAAATTCTCAATTAAAACCAAAGTGATCACCCGTGAAGACCTGGTAGGAGAAGTGCAGGAATGAAAACGTCAGAAGTTCGTCTAATGAGTAATGATGAGGTTAAAGCGAAACTGGCAGATGCCCGCCAGGAACTGATGAACCTGCGTTTCCAGGTTGTGACCGGACAGTTAACCGACACCAGCAGTCTCAAACGCACCCGGCGGGATATTGCTCGCTTTCAGACCATTCTGCGCGAGCGCGAAAAAGCAGAATCGTAAGGAAGGTGATTGATGAATACTCGTCGACGTATGAATGGTGTCGTGAAAAGCGACAAAATGGAAAAAACCGTTGTGGTTGAAATAGCCCGCACATATCGCCACCCGCTTTATAAAAAAGTGGTGCACGACTATCACCGGGTGAAAGCACACGACGAACTGGGCTGCAAAATAGGCGATATTGTTCAGATTGTTGAATCACGCCCACTATCCAAAGAGAAGCACTGGGTTGTACAACAAATCGTGAAACGCCTGGGCGAGTCTGAGGAAGAAGGAGCCTAAGCCATGATTCAGCAAGAATCCCGTTTAAAAGTTGCTGACAACACCGGGGCGCGCGAAATATTGGTGATCCATGTAACAGGTGGTTCGAAGCGCCGTTATGGTGAGGTGGGCGATGTGGTTGTTGCCACAGTGAAACATGCCGCACCGCAGGGATCGATCAAGAAGAGCGAAGTGGTCAAAGCTGTGATTGTGCGCTGTGCCAAAGAATGGCGACGTGAAGATGGGTCAACCATCCGCTTTGATGACAATGCCGCCGTGATCCTGGATACTGATGGCTCGAACCCCAAAGGTACACGCATTTTTGGACCGGTAGCTCGCGAACTGCGCGAGAAGGGTTTTATGAAAATCATTTCTCTGGCGCCTGAAGTGCTGTAAGTTGGAGATGATAGGAGCAAAGCCATGAATGTAAAGATTCGCAAAGGCGATCAGGTCGAAGTGATTTGCTGCGCCAAGTCAGAAGAAATTGGAAAGCGTGGAGAGGTTATCAAAGTCCTCCCCAGAAAGAATCGTGTTGTTGTTCAGGGAGTCAATATGCGAACCAAGCATCAACGCCAGGTGCAGTCAGAAGGCCGCACCATCACTCCCGGAAAAGTGCATTTCGAAGGACCGATGGATGTTTCGAATGTTATGCTGGTTTGCCCGAAATGCAACAAAACAACGCGCGTGGCGCTGGTTCGTGATGACGAAAAAGTCCAACGTGTCTGCAAAAAATGTCAGGCACTGATTGATGAATAAATCTCGCCCGGAGCGTTGAGATGAATGTAATGAAAGAGAAGTACACAAAAGAAGTTGCACCCGCTTTATTCAAAGCGCTGGGATTGAAAAATGAAATGCAAATTCCACGAATTGAAAAAGTGGTCGTGAATATTGGGTTGGGTGAAGCCATGGATAATCCCAAGGCTCTGGAAGCAGCTACCGGAGATGTGGGCATTATCACCGGGCAAAAACCCATCATCACCAGTGCGCGCAAAAGCATTGCGAATTTTAAATTGCGCGAAGGCCGCCAAATTGGCACCAAGGTGACTTTGCGCGGAGACCGTATGTGGGCGTTCTTAGACCGTCTAATCAATATTGTGTTGCCCCGCGTGCGCGACTTTCGCGGCATTTCCCCCAATGCTTTTGATGGTCGTGGCAATTACACCCTGGGTTTGCGCGAGCAATTGATTTTCCCGGAAATTGAATATGACAAAATTGACAAAATCCGGGGCATGGAAGTGACCATTGTGACAACGGCACCGAATGACGATCATGCGTCTGCGCTGCTTACTTTGCTGGGGATGCCTTTTAGGAAGGGTTAATTATGGCAAAAAAGTGCATGTATTACCGTGAATTACGAAGGAAGCACCCCTCCCAGGTGCGGAATCGCTGCAAAGTGTGCGGTCGTCCGCGTGGATACCTGCGTCGGTTTGGCCTGTGCCGTATTTGCTTCCGTGAACTAGCCCTAAAGGGTGAAATCCCCGGCGTGCGAAAGTCGTCCTGGTAAAACGCCTGGAGGTAATGATAATGAGTGTAAATGATCCAATTGCTGATATGTTGACGCGCATCCGCAATGCTGTAATGACCGGAAAATCGGTGGTCGCGATGCCCAGTTCAAAGCTGAAAGTTGAAATTGCCCGCATTTTGAAAGAAGAGGGCTTCATTAGCAGCTATGAAGAAGTTGAGGCTGAAAACTCAGTGCAAAACGTGCTGCGCCTGCAGATCAAGTATGTGGGCGAACGTCGTGAGCGCCGCCCGGTTATCACCAGCATGGAACGGGTTAGCCGCCCGGGACGACGGGTTTATACGCGCAAGCAAGATATTCCCTGGATTCTATCTGGGATGGGTATCGCTATCCTTTCGACACCGAAGGGTGTGATGACTGATAAACGCGCCCGCCAGGTTGGTGTTGGCGGCGAGATTCTCTGCAAGGTCTGGTAACCCAGAGGGCTAGGAGGTTTAACTGTGTCTCGAATCGGAAAAATGCCAGTGAATGTCCCTGCAGGCGTTGAAGTTGAAATCAAAGGCAACGATTTGCGAGTGAAAGGCCCCAAAGGCGAAATGGCTCGCACTTTCTTGCCGCAGGTTTCAATTGCAATGGAAGATCAGCAGCTTGTGGTAACACGAGCCTCTGATGAACCTCTTGCGCGCGCTTTGCACGGCACCTCACGGGCTTTGGTTTATAACATGGTGACCGGTGTGAGCACCGGTTTCACAAAGACGCTGGAAATTCAAGGCGTTGGTTATCGTGCTGAAATGGATGGAAATAAACTGGTGCTGCATGTGGGCTACTCACATCCGGTGGTTTTTGATCCACCTGCGGGTATCTCCTATGACGCAGATCCCAAAACGCGCCAGGTGTTTGTTCATGGAAGCGATAAAGAATTGGTTGGACAGGTTGCTGCTGATATTCGCAAAGTTCGTCCTCCCGAGCCGTATAAAGGCAAAGGGATTCGATATCTGGGCGAAGTTGTCCGCCGCAAGTCTGGTAAAGCCGGTAAAGCTGGTTAGTAAGGTGATGGGTTATGGCGAGAATTAATCGAAACGAACAAAGACTAAAACGACACCGCCGTGTGCGGAAGAACGTTTTCGGAACGCCTGAATGCCCCCGCTTGTGCGTTTTCAAAAGCTTGTCTGAAACATATGCTCAGTTGATTGATGACGAGGCAGGCTGCACACTGGCAGCGGCATCCACCATCGACCGCGATTTGCGTGCAAAAGTGGAGGGCTTGAAGAAGACCGAAGCGGCTGGCAAAGTTGGGCAATTGCTGGCTGAACGTGCCAAGGAAAAAGGTGTCCAAAAAGTGGTTTTTGACCGCGGTGGATACAAGTACATCGGCAGAGTGAAAGCCCTGGCAGACGCCGCCCGCGAAGCAGGCTTAGATTTCTAGGCCAAGGCTGACGAAGAAAAAGAGGACCGAAAACTATGTCGATGCAGAAGATGGAATATCAATCTTTGGAAGATCAACTTGACGAACGTGTAATTGAAATTGCGCGTGTAGCCAAAGTGGTAAAAGGTGGTCGCCGCTTTCAATTCCGCGTGTCGGTGGTTGTGGGTGACAATAATGGCAAAGTGGGCCTGGGAGTTGGTAAAGCCAATGCGGTTCCCGACGCCATGCGCAAAGCGAGCGAACGCGCCCGCAAAAACATGCGCAAGGTCTATTTATACGGCACCACAATTCCGCACGAAGTGAACGGCAAACTGGCAGGCGCCCGTGTGTTGTTGAAACCTGCTTCAGCAGGAACGGGCGTTATTGCTGGCGGTAGTGTTCGCGCCGTGCTTGAGGCCGCCGGAGTGCATGATATTTTAACCAAATCAATGGGCAGCGCCAACGTGTTGAACGTTGTGAAAGCCACCTTTCTAGCCCTGGAACAATTGAAATCTCCGCAAGAAGAAGCAGCCCGCCGCGGCAAAGCTCAGGATGAACTGCTGCCCTTCTGGGAACGGAGGAAACATGGCTAAGAAAGAACAGACTGAAAAGAAAATACGCATTACCCTGGTAAGAAGCGTAATCGGATATTCAAAAACGCATAAAGCAACAGCGCAGGCGTTGGGTTTGCGCCGACTGAACCAGACTGTGGAACAGTTGGATACCCCCTCTTTGCGCGGTATGCTGGCGAAGATTAACCATCTGATCCGGATAGAAGAATAGGTGCAGAAATGAAGTTGCATGATCTGACGCCCAATGAAGGCGCAAAGAAAAAACGCATCCGTGTTGGACGCGGTATTTCGGCGGGTCGTGGAAAAACAGCCGGTCGCGGCACCAAAGGTGAAGGCTCTCGCTCGGGTACGGGTGGGAATGTCTATCGCCAGGGTGGTAACCTGCCTTTCTACCGCCGCCTGCCGTTCATGCGTGGTGAAGGTTTCACCCCGCCGAACCAGGTTGAATATAACGAAATAAATTTGGCGCAGCTTGATCGTTTTTCTGCCAACAGTGAAGTTTCACCCGAAGTTCTCAACGATGAGAAAATGCTAGGAAAGAAAAACAACCCTGTGGTCGTTCTTGGTCGAGGGGAAGTGAATGTTCCTTTGAAGGTGAAAGCACACCGTGTTACGAAAAGCGCCCAGTCCAAAATTGAAGCGGCTGGCGGCAGCGTTGAAATCATTCCATTCGCTAGTGAATAACAAGGAGACCTTCGCATGAAGCGATCGGCCTGGCGTTATCTATGGAAATCGGAAGACATTCGAAGAAAGTTATTGATCACCATTCTTCTACTGGTGATCTACCGTTTCGCATCGAATGTTCCGGTTCCTGGACTAAATCGAGAAGTGTTAAGGGCTTTATCGCAATCGGGCGGCGCGGCTGGAAATCTGTTTAATTTGCTGGACCTGTTGTCTGGCGGAACGGTATCGCGCTTTTCCATTTTGGCGATGGGTGTTTATCCCTACATTACCGCGCAAATCATCCTCAACCTGCTGGTGCCGATCATCCCGGCGCTGGAGCGGAAGATGCGCGACGATCCAAGAGAGGGACGCCGGTTCCTGGAACGGTGGACAGTAATTCTGACCGTTCCCATGGCCATCCTCTCTGCGATCGGTCAAATTAACATTTTCAATTCACTGGTCGGCGGTGGGCAGTCCATCATTGTGAACTTCGGGTTCTCGGGTGATGCCCTGCTGCCCACAGTGGCCACTTTGCTCAGTATGATTGCCGGTACCATGTTTGGTATCTGGCTGGGTGAGCTCATTTCTGAATTTGGAATACCGAACCAGGGTCTTTCACTGATCATTTTCTCTGGTATTGTGTCGCGTATTCCAGCAAACCTGGGCAGCATTTTGAGCGACAAACAAAATGGCTGGTGGATGTTGTTGCTGGTCATAGTTATTTTAGCCTTGACCATTTTTGCCATCGTCTTTGTGCAACAAGGCCGCCGTAATGTGCCGGTGTTGTTCCCCGGACGACGGGTTGGAAACCGCATGTCAATGCCAGTGCGCAGCAATTTACCGCTCATGGTTAACATGGCGGGTATGATCCCGTTGATTTTTGCCCAGTCCATCATGACTTTTCCGGCGATTGTTGCCAGCTATTTTGTCAGTTCGAAAACCGAATGGATTGCCAGTTTTGCCACCGGAGTTACCAAAGTGTTTGGCGGCGGAAGCGCCTGGTATTCTTTGATCTATTTCACCATGGTTGTGTTATTCACATTTTTCTATACTGATGTGTTGTTCCAACAGCAAAACTATGGTGAGAACTTAAAACGTCAGGGTGCTCAAATTCCGGGCATTTCACGCGGCGGCCCCACACAGCGCTATTTGACTAAAGTTCAGCGCCGCATCACCCTGCCGGGTGCTCTATTCCTGGGTTTTGTTGCGGTAATGCCTTACCTGATTGGCCTGGTGCTGCCGTTGAGTCAATCGAGCATGTTCCTGGTTTCAGCCGCAGGTTTGCTGATTGTGGTGGGTGTGGTTCGCGACACCTTTAACATCATCGATACCGAGTTGAAACTACATGGCTACGACGAGAGTTTGATCAAAGGGTAGATGAATAAAATGATCATTGTACTTTTAGGTCCTCCTGGTGCAGGCAAAGGGACGCAGGCGCAGAACATTGCCAAAACGTTCCAGCTACCCCATGTATCATCGGGTGATATTTTTCGGGAGAATTTAAAAGCGCAGACCCCGCTGGGAAAACAAGCGCAACAGTACCTTGACCGTGGTGAACTGGTGCCAGACGAACTGACCATTGCCATGATTCGCGATCGAATTAGCCGACAGGATTGTGAAAATGGTGTTCTGCTGGACGGTTTCCCCCGCACGCCAGCGCAGGCAATTGCTTTGGACGCCATGCTGGCAGAAAAGGGAGCAGCAGTAAACCTGGTACCTTATATTTCAGTTCCGAAAGAAGACCTGGTGGAACGTTTGAGTGGGCGCTGGACTTGCCGCGCTCAGGGACATGTTTACCATCAGAAATTTAATCCGCCCAAGGTTGCCGGGGTTTGCGACCTGGATGGATCAGAACTTTACCAAAGAGAAGACGATAAGCCCGAAACTGTGGAGCGACGCATAGCTGTCTATTTAGAGCAAACTTCGCCGTTGATTGACTTTTATCGCAAGGCAAACCTGCTGTGTGAAATCGACGGTACACGCTCAATCGAAGCAGTGGGTGAAGACCTCATGACTGCCATCAGGAAGGTGAGCTAGCATTATGTCGTGGGACAGACAGATCACAATCAAGAGTCAGCACGAAATTGATGTGATGAAGATTGCAGGAAGAATTAATGCTGAAGCGCTTCAAGCGGCTTATGAAGCCATTCGTCCGGGTGTAACAACTGCGGATTTGAACGCAGCCGCTGAAGAGGTTTTGAAGAAATATGGTGTCATATCACCGTTTCTGGGTGTTCCGGGTCCCATACCCTATCCGGCCAGCACTACCGTCAGCGTGAATGAAATTCTGGTTCACGGCATTCCGGGTAACCTGGTGCTGAAAGAGGGTGATATCGTCTCAGTAGATTGTGGAACTCTCTACGAAGGATTTGTGGCTGATTCAGCATTTTCAGCGTCTGTGGGTGAGGTTTCTCCTAAGGCGAAGAAATTGCTTGAAGTAACCGAAAGATCATTGTATCTGGGCATTGAAAAAATGGTCGCCGGGAATACGATTGGTGATGTTTCGGCTGCAGTACAAACCTACGTTGAAAGCAACGGTTTTCACGTTGTCCGTGAATATACCGGACACGGTGTTGGTCGCACTATGCACGAAGGACCCCAGGTACCCAATTATGGAAACCCGGGTACCGGAATGGTTTTGAGGCCAGGTATGACCATAGCGTTGGAACCCATGGTGCTGGTGGGAACACACCGTACGCGGGTTCGGCGCGACGGCTGGGCGGTTTCATCAGCCGATGGATCGTTGACTGCGCATTTTGAACACAGCGTCGCAGTGACTGAAAACGGTCCGGTTATCTTAACATTGTTAGGGGATGGAAAAGCCCCTGCACAAATTGCTGGACAAGTCTGGCGAGAGCAGTTATAATTTTGCATTTGCTGGATAGGTTCAAGTGCAATCATAGAAGGAGTTTGTTATGAAGGTCACTTCATCAATAAAAAAGCGCTGTTCTAAGTGCAAAATTGTAAAACGACAGGGCAGATTGTATATAATTTGCGAAAATCCGAAACATAAACAGCGACAGGGATAGGAATAGGTATCTATGGCGAGAATTGAAGGTGTTGATCTTCCGCGTAATAAGCGGGTTGAGGTTGCTCTAACCTATATTTATGGTATTGGACCGACGCGTGCACGCAGTATTTTAGCTGCTACAAATGTCAATCCTGATACCCGTGTGAATGACCTGAGCGAGACTGAGGTCAACTCACTGCGTGATTTCATTAGCAAATCATTCAAAGTAGAAGGCGATCTGCGCCGCGAGGTGCAGATGAGCATCAAACGTTTGATTGAAATTGGCTGCTATCGTGGCTTGCGCCATCGCCGCAATTTGCCTGCGCATGGACAACGCACACGCACCAATGCACGTACCAGCAAGGGTCCCAAAAAGACAGTTGCCGGTCGCGGCCGCCGTCGCGGCGCTACCAAGAAATAATTTCCATGAGCAGGAATGCATCGGGTGGGGAACCTTCCCTCCCCGCGGCTGCCCGCTGTATTCTCAACATGGGATATTGTTTGAAATAAATAGGAAAAAAGAATTAATAGCGAGGAAATATGGCTCAAAGCGTACGTTCGACGCGTCGTGGTGGTTCCGCTCGCAAGGCGAAAAGAACACTATCTTCGGCGCAGGTGCACATCTACGCATCCTTCAATAATACGATCATCACAGTGACTGACCAGCAGGGTAATGTGGTTTGCTGGGGCAGTGCAGGATCGGCTGGCTACAAGGGTTCTCGCAAGAGTACACCTTTTGCCGCGCGCCTGGCTGCCGAGCAGGCATTGAAGGCTGCCCAGGCAATAGGCGTGCAGGAAGTGGACCTGATTGTCAAAGGGCCTGGTCCCGGCCGTGAATCGGCAATCCGTGCCGTTCAAGGGATGGGAATTAAGGTTCATTCCATTTCAGACATTACCCCGGTGCCTCATAATGGGTGCCGACCGCCGAAAAAACGCCGCGTGTAATAGAAAGGGAAGAATATGGCTCGATATATTGGACCGGTGTGCAAGTTATGCCGCCGTGAAGGTGAAAAGTTATTTTTAAAAGGCGAACGCTGTTTCTCAGCAAAATGCGCAATCGATAAACGCGCCTATGCCCCGGGTGAGCATGGTCATGCCAAGCAAACCCGTACAGGCCGGATGTCTGACTACTCGAAACAGTTGCGCGCCAAACAAAAAGCCCGCCGGATTTATGGTGTGCTGGAACGTCAGTTCCGCCGCTATTTCGGCATTGCAGTTCGCACCCGTGGGCTAACGGGTTTGACCTTGCTGCAAATTCTCGAAACTCGTCTTGATAATGTGATTTTCCGCATGGGGCTGGCCGACAGCCGCGCCCAGGCACGCCAATTGGTGACCCACGGGCATTTTTTGGTAAACGGCCGTCGCACAGATATCCCTTCCATGTTGGTGAAGGTTGACGACCAAATTGAAATTCGTGAAGGTTCACGAGACAATGCTTTTGTAAAAGAACTGTTTGAGAAAGCTGAAGATCGTCCTTGCGCTTTGTGGCTTGACCGTAATTTGAAAAATTTCTCGGGTCGCATGCTGCGCCAACCGGAACGCGGTGAAATCGACGGTAACTTGACTGAACAGTTAATTGTTGAGTATTACTCGCGATAATGCAAACACCTCCGGTGCGCGGTAATTCGTGGGTGCATTGGAAAGGGAATAAACGTGATCGCTCTAAAGAATATGGTAACGCCAAAAGTTGAACGTGCAGCCGATGCGCGCAACTACGGCAAATTTGTAATCAGCCCCCTGGAAAGAGGGTATGGCGTGACACTGGGCAATGCTCTGCGCAGGGTTCTTTTGTCTTCCCTGGAAGGCGCAGCTGTGACATCCATTCACATCTCTGACGTGTTGCATGAATTCAGCGATGTGCCCGGTGTGCGTGAAGATGTCATCCAGGTTATTTTGCAGGTTAAACAACTGCGTTTGATGCTGCATGATGTGGATAATGCCCGCCTGCACCTGGAAGTGCATGGTGAAGGTGTGGTAACTGCGGCGGATATTCAGGTGCCTGCCGAAGCGGAAATTGTGAACCCCGATCTCTACCTGTTCACGGTTGATGATCCCAATACCAACCTGGAAATTGACTTCACGGTTGAACGTGGTCATGGCTATTCTCCGGCCAACGAGCGCACTGGCAAACTGCCCATTGGCGAAATTCCGGTGGATGCCATTTTTGGACCGGTGAAACGGGTGAACTGGACTGTGTCATCAGCACGTGTAGGTCAGAGCACCAATTATGACCGCTTGACCCTGGAGATCTGGACTGATGGAACCATGGGGCCAGAGACCGGGCTTTCAAAAGCCTCAGAAATTTTAATCGCACATCTCAGCTATATCTCAGGTATTACTGAAGATATGCTGATTGTTGCACCAGAAAAAGAAGTTGTTGGGAAAAGCCTTACCAGTGAAGCCATGGAAACTCCCATTGAAAATCTTGATTTATCGGTGCGTGTATTCAACTCGTTGAAACGCACAGGGATTACGACAGTGGGCAATGTACTCGAATTGCTGGAAAAAGGTGATGAGGCCGTAATGTCCATCCGCAATTTTGGCGAGAAAAGCCTGGATGAATTGCGTGACAAGATGTTGGAAAAAGGCTTCATGAAAAACGATACAGAAGAGTCCGAGAAGGACACGGAGTGAACCAAGATGCGGCATCAAGTTGCAGGTTATAAATTATCCAGAAATAAAGATCAAAGGATTGCCTTGCGGAAAACACTGATTGCTCAGTTGTTTACACATGAACGCATCCGCACCACTCGTGCCAAAGCAAAAGCCATTCGGGGTGAAGCTGAAAAGTATATCACCCTGGCGCGCAATAGCGCTTCGGGAAGCGACATCGAAAAAGTCAATGCCCGCCGTTTGGCTGCCGCCCGCATTGGAAATCCTGAAGTGGTGAAAAAATTGTTTGACGACATTGGGCCACGTTATAAGAATCGCAATGGCGGTTACACCCGGATTTATAATCTGGGCATGCGCCAGGGTGATGCAGCAGAAGTGGTTCTGTTGGAGTTGGTTGAGGATTAATCCAACCGGAAATTTGCCGGATTGGAATGGCACGTTACCAAATTATTCTTGCTTATGACGGCACTGAATTCCTGGGTTTTCAACGCCAGGGCAAAGGTGGCCGCACGGTGCAACTGGAAGTGGAAGATGCCCTGCGCCAATTGAACTGGCAGGGGAAATCCATACTTTCAGCCGGACGCACAGATTGTGGTGTGCACGCAGCAGGGCAAGTGATTGCATTTGATTTGGACTGGAAACATTCTCCCCAGGAATTAGGCCAGGCTTTAAATGCAAAACTCCCTGCCGACATCGCAGTGCAGGAAGTACTTCCTGTGCAGGATGATTTTCATCCTCGTTATGATGCTGTGAAACGATTGTATCGTTATGAGATTTATTGCGGTCAATACCGGAACCCATTGCGTGATCGGTTTTGTTGGCAGGTTTTGCCAGAACCAAACCTACAGGTGATGAATGAGGCAGCCTGTGAACTGATAGGCATCCACGATTTTGCGGCCTTTGGAACCCCGCCCCGGACCGGAGGAAGCACGATCCGCTGTGTTTTTCAGGCAAACTGGCTTCAATCTGATGAGAGTTGTTATCATTTTTTCATTGCTGCCAATGCATTTTTATATCACATGGTTCGACGCAGCGTGTATTTGCTGGTGAAAATCGGGCAGGGAAGATTGAAGCTTTCTGAACTGCTTGAAGCTGTGAATGAACAAAAAAAACTCAGCCCAGGAATTGCTCCGGCACATGGGTTGTCGCTGCAAAAAGTGTGGTACGCCGAAAACAAGCAAGCTGATTTTGGAAACGAAAGTTAATTTTTGTAGTTTTGGAGAGAATGACCGTGGAAAAAACCTACGTCATCAAAGGTAAAGTAGAGCCCCAGTGGGTGCTGCTGGATGCAGAAAACCAGGTGTTGGGTCGTTTTGCTACCCAGGTGGCCAGTTATTTGTTGGGCAAAAACAAACCCACTTTTACCCCCGGTGTTGCCATGGGTGATATGGTGGTTGTGGTGAACGCCAGCAAATTGCAATTGACCCCCAAACGCCTTGAAACAAAAATGTATTATCGACACAGCGGTTATCCGGGTGGATTGAAAGAAACTAATTTACGTCTGTTGATGCAATCCAAACCTGAACGTGCGATTCGCGCGGCTGTGTGGGGTATGCTTCCTCACAACCGCCTGGGACGAAAACTGTTGAAGCGTTTGAAAATATACGCTGGCAGTGAACACCCCCATGAAGCACAAACCCCGCAGCCGGTTGCATAAAGGAGCTAAGGAATTATGTCTGTACAGTATTTTGAGGGCATTGGTCGCCGCAAAGAAAGCACCGCACGCGTGCGTGTGATGGAAGGCGCTGGCAAATTCATTGTCAATGACAAGCAACTGGAAGAGTATTTCAGCCGCCTGGGCGATAGCGAGGCAGTCCTGGCTGTGTTGAAAACCTACGGCCGCGAACGTACTTCAATGGATGTCACCGTTAAAGTTGAAGGTGGCGGCGTTACCGGGCAGAGCGGTGCGGTAAAATTGGGTTTGGCGCGCGCAATCTTGAAAATGGACCCCGAAGCCGGTTCTGTTCTGCGCAAAGGTGGTTTCCTCACCCGTGATCCGCGTGTGAAAGAGCGCAAGAAACCGGGTCTCAAACGCGCCCGCAAGGCACCTACCTACACCAAACGCTAGTATTCCCTTTGGTTTTTGGCAGAGTGTTTTCACTCTGGCGAACATAAAGGTATGTCCATAACTCTGTTTTCCGGTGGATAATTTTGCACCGGAAAACAGAGTTTTCTCTTTAGGAAACCAACATGACGAAAATAACCACGCAAAAAATTACTCTCATCGGCCTGGATATCACCAACATCGAATCAAATTCAGAAGTCCTTCAAAATTTGGCTCGTTTCACTGATTGCATTTTTTCTCCCATCCCTCAGCATCCAGCATTGCAGCGGGTGAAAGACAATGTACGCCTGGAACTTATTGATCTCAATCAAAACAATGCAGCGCAAACAGCTGAAGCCATCTTCGACCTGGCAAATTCATCCGAGCTGGTCTATGTTACGATAGGAGGAATTTTTGTTGAAGATGCGGTGGCGCGCGAGCTGCTAAAACTGTCCAGGAAGCGCAGCCTGGATATTGAGGTGATACCCGATATCAGCATCATGGATTATGCGGGAATGGTGTTGGATTCATCAGATAATTTGTTATGCAATGCAACCGATCTTTACTCGGTTTGCAAACGGAGTGTGCCGTCATTTCCCTCTGGCGGTGCAACGGCAATATCGTTGCTATATCATTCATCAAACATCGCAAAATTGAAAACCATTTTGTTGAGTCAATATCCTGCCGACCATCCAATAATTGTGATTGGGTATGATGCTGATTGGAATTTTCTCGACGTGCGAACATGTTTGGACAAAATTGATGCCATTGAACTGCCGCATTTTCCTGTGGCGTGCTATTTCAATGCCCTGGATGAAAACAGTTCCTTCGAATCGTTTCAAGAGATTGTCGCGCGTTTGCGCGCACCCGACGGTTGCCCATGGGATCGCGAGCAAACACATTCCTCTTTGCGGCAGCATTTGTTGAGCGAAACCTATGAAGTGCTTGCGGCGCTCGATGCTCAAAGCGTGCCAGCATTGCGCGAAGAATTGGGCGATTTACTGCTGCAAATTGTGTTGCATGCCCAAATTGCCTTTGAGACTGACGAATTTCGCATGGGCGATGTGATCCGCGAGATTAACCGAAAATTGATCAGGCGGCATCCGCATGTGTTTGGTGAAATCGATGCGCATGATGCCAATGCAGTATTGGTCAACTGGGAAAAAATTAAAGAAGCTGAACGTAAGGAAAATGGGAAGATCGCCCAAAATGGGCTGCTGGATGGCGTTTCGCGCGCTTTACCAGCTTTGGCACAGGCGCAGGAATATCAGGAACGAGCTGCCAGGGTGGGCTTTGATTGGACAGAAATTCAGGGTGTGATTGATAAATTTAATGAAGAGATTCGCGAAGTTCAATCGGCAACCAGCCCCGAAGAGCGTGAAAAGGAACTGGGTGATTTGTTGTTTGCGTCTGTCAATCTCATCCGGTGGTATGAAGTGGATGCTGAAAGCGCTTTACGCAACAGCAATATGCGCTTTTACAATCGGTTTAACCATGTGCTCAAACGCGTGAAAGAAAAAGGGCTGTCCATCAAGGATTTATCTTTGCAGGAAATGGATGTTTTCTGGGATGAGGCGAAACGCATGGGAATGTAAAAAAAGAACCCGGATACTGGATAGTTCCGGGTTTCTTTTTGATTGTATTTCAATTTATTGGAGACCGGGGCCTGTGAAGCGAATTCCACTGATATGCGTTAAGTCATCATTCGCAAAAATGAGGTTCAAGACCACCTGATCAGATTGTTCAAAAACCATTTTATAGACAACAGTCAGATGCTCGGGGTCTTGTTTCACATGATAGACTTCACGGGATTGATATTTTCCCAAAGCATTCTTGAAGGTATCTGTGAAGGTTAAAAATTTTTCTTCATTCAAATCGGCGGACAATTTCTCCGAAAAATCTGGCTGAATTTTGGAAAAATCCCGTGCTTCAATGGCATCCAGCAGCCGGTCTGTAATCGGCTCAACGTTTTTAAGAATTTCTTCCTGTTCCGCACCTTTGACATATTGCCCACAACCGGTTGACAGGAGCAATAACAGAATTGCCGAAAGGAAAACCATGGTGGCGGCCCATTTTCGTTGATGCATAAAACCTCCTATCAAAAATTCCATTGATTACCGGACACAATTTTTCTCCAAAAGGTTAAAGGAGACGGGGATGGGCAAAACTTCATTCAACAAATGATCAAGGAGCGCCAAACCGAGCCGAAACAAGCTCCAATCACACCGGTCGGCT
>Ga0228536_1000776_pt1 | contig 46712 bp, 61 predicted proteins | sample SJ1Smetagenome_FD_168611 | JGI IMG/M metagenome (GOLD analysis project Ga0228536, IMG submission 168611) | Enriched culture of PCE-dechlorinating microbial communities from Ithaca, New York, USA - SJ1.S | ecosystem: Engineered > Modeled > Simulated communities (microbial... > Unclassified...
AATCGGGCGGCAATTAAACTCAGAGCCCCGAACTTGACGCCGTTTGATTATCCTGCTATCATCTATGTGTTGACAACATGCCGATGTGGCTCAGTGGCAGAGCAGCTGATTCGTAATCAGCAGGTCGCCGGTTCAAATCCGGCCATCGGCTCCACTCTACAAACCCGGCCCCGCCTTTGATGCGGGGTTTTTATGTGAGCATTTATTTTACCAATTTATTGGAATCATGCTCACTTTTTGCTCACATATTTTCAACTTTCCTCTTCCGGCTGCTCACTTGTTTCTATAAAGCGCTGGCCCAACTGGTCGACATGCTGCCTTCGATTTTCTACGTTGGGGTTTAGATAAATGTCGCCGGTGACGGCAATGCTGGAGTGGCCAAGCTCGTCGCTGATATCTTTAATATCGGCGCCGCCTTCAAGTAAAAAGGTGGCGTGAGCGTGCCGTAAGTCGTGTACCCGGGTTTCTTTCGGCAGGTTTAATTCTGCAAGGACTTCGTTAAATTTCTTTGTAACCTGGTCCGGGTCGATAGGGTTGCCCTTCGGCCAGGTCACTACATAGCCCTCGTCGTGATAATCGGTCTTATATACTTCTTTCCATTCTTCCTGCCGCTGCTTTTGATAGTCAAGTTCCATAGAAAGAAGCACCGATACAGGGACTATGCGCCCTTTTCCGGTCTTGGTGTCGTCTAATACCAGCCCTTTACCCTTTTCCCGCTTAAGAGCATGCTCAACTTTAATGAATTTTAGCGCTTCGTTAATATCTGGCCAGCGCAGCCCGCAGGTTTCGCCGCGGCGCATTCCGGCGAGAACGGAAAGGATGTAAGATATATATCTGGGGTCCGGCCGCAGGCGGCTGAAAACCTTAATATACTCTTTGTCCGGAAGTAACAGCGGCCGGTATTTGTCGGGGGTAGGGGGTTCTGTGCCAAAGGTAGGGTTGTCCCTCATGATCCGCTGCTTCATGGCGTAATTGAATGCCGATTTAAGGATCCGGTGGTGATAGTGAATTGAGGCCCGGGATAGTTCACCTTTATTGACCTGCTTCGTGTAGTACTCCTGAATCTTCATAGGGGCCAGCTTCAAAAGAGGAACGTGTCCCAGCTCCGGAATCAGATACTGCTCGACTACCTGCTTATAACTGCGATAGGTATTGTATTTCCACTCGGTTTCTCCCCATTCAAGCCAATACTTCAGGTACTCTGAGACGGTGGCCTTGTTGTTGGGGATGAATTTACCGTAAAACAGTTCATGCTTAAGCCGGGCCTCTTCCAGTTTGGCATCTTCCTTTTTACCATGAAAAGTGAAGGTCTCCTGGATGCGTTTGCCGTCGGCGTCTTTACCCATTTCGATAATGATTTCCCACGCCTTGCCGCGCTTGCGAATGCTCATAAGCGAATACCTCTTAGTCCATTGAATAGTCGTAAATATGGTACATATAGTCCGTATCTCGTAAAGGGAAGAACCCCTGGCTGGTAAAGAACTTTCTAAACTTTTTTATCTTTTTATCGTCAAAGTCCCTGGTTAAGCAGCTAATTTGATTTACCTCATCGTATGATCTATACGAAGGCACCGGCAGGAAAACCAGGATGGATGAAAAAGAGCTTAAATATTTTATAATCCATCTTAATATTTCTGCTTGGAGGAACTCGAGCTGCTCAGTCACTATGAACTCCTCAAGGTAACAGACTGGGGCAGGGCTATAGTCTTCAAGCGGTTCACGTAAGCATTCATCATCATCGAATAAAGCAACATAGGCGGCCAATAAATCTCCTGAGTCAGCATCACACATGTCCATTAAGACTTCATCTTCGTTTTCAAATGGATCTAGTATTATTGCTTCCGCAGAAGCGATTCTAATCAATTCGGGCTCTTCAAACATTTCAGGATCCTTGTAATGGCGATAGATTGCGTTAATAAAGTATCGATAGAATTTATCTTGTGGCTCTATTGGGTTCATGCACATTGATAAATGTACCTCAATATCGATATTTTCCAATATGTCAGAGAAGTCTTCTTTTTTAAGCTGTTTGGCTAATTCCTTGTCCACGCTGTAAAGCCATGCTTTTCTGTTTTTGTCTCTCATTGAACATCTCCTTCCATTAAACAAAAACCGCCACATACGCAGCAGTTTTCTTAAACTCAATCAATGTTGTGTCTACTATACCGAAACCGTCAAGTAATCCACCTGGGATGCGGGCTCCGGTACTGGCAACCCGTCTTCCTTCAGCCCTTGGATATGAAACTCCAGGGCTTTTTGCAGATTTTCTTTCGCTTCGTTTATGGTTTTACCGGTTGCTATGCAGCCTGGAACATCAGGGGAATAAGCTGAATAATTCTTGCCGGCGGTTTCAATGACTATAGAATATTTCATCGTATTACCTCTGCAAATTGATCAACTGGCGGCCTTACTTTACTCTTCGTATACTGGCCGTCTCCATCTGGAGGACATCAACCTTGGCCTCGATCCGGCCCAGGGCGTTGATTATTCTTTCGTTAACATCGTTCTGGACCTCTCTGGCATCGTACAAGGCCCGGACCTTTTCAGTAAGCTCGTTTTCCATGCGGACCTGGGATTCTTCTATGGCTTTAACCTCAACGCTTAGGTCATTAACTTGCTGGGCAACCATATTCTGCCCCTGCTGCATGGTTTCAAGTGCCTTTAGAATCTTTTCCTCGTTATTCATAGTGTACCTCCCGAATAAGAACTAAAAATGGCTTTCCTTTAAAAGACATCGAAAGATTGTATGCTAGTAATTTAGCCTTAACTATCATGAAGACAGAAATACGATAGTTAAACCCTTTTAAGTAAGCTAATCAGCCCAAACAAATTTTCTTTTGAGATTATTTAGATGTTTATATTCAATAACCTTATCGTGCTGAAGGCGGCCGACTACAATTCCAGGAGCAATTTTCTGTTGCTCGGCAAATGATATTACTTTTTTTCGGCTGATAGGTCTGGATTGAAGAAGTACTCTATATGCGGCGTCAGGTATTAATGAATTTCTTGCGAGCCGATTGGCCTCTTCTTCTTCAGCTGTGTTTGGATCGGCATCGGAATCAACGAATATATCGCGTTTGCGAGGATTTAAAATATGGCCAGCTTCATGGAAAAAGCTAAACCAAAAATGATCATCAAAGCGATGTCGTAAAGTTAATTGAATAACCGCTTTATCAGGAGATAGCCAACGAGCGGCTCCACTAACAGGACATTTGGGAAGTTCTCTAACGAATACCAATGCAACTCCAGCCTCTGCGCAGAGAGAAATCATTCTGGGTACAAATACGCCAGGATCTTCTCTTGTCAGAGTGCGGATCTCCTTTAAGGCTTCGAGGAACTTAGCGCGGTTATATGGACCACATGACAATGCCTGTGCGGTTATTTCACCTTTTCTTAACCATGCAGTTAATGAACCGGGATTACTCTCAAAACATAACGACTTGCGATAAGATACTTCCGGATTAGCCCAATGATTTTTCCATGCTGATACCGATGCAACTCCAAAAAATTGAAGAGCAGATCTAATAAGCTCTATGCTGTCCTTGGATGCTGGAATCCATTTATAAGCAATCATCTCTTTAATGGGTATAGATTTTAACCATTCAAGTTCTGTTTGAAGAGCTTCCTTTTCTTTTATTCGAGCGACTGCTTCTTGATAGTTGCTTTCTAATTTAAGCCAAAAACCAGCATCAACCCCTAGAACCCTTTCCAATTGAATAGCTGTTTCTGCTGTAATCGCAACTTTACCCTTAATTATTCCATTAAGAGTTTTGGTTGGACGCCCTGTTCTCTCAGCTAGTTCGGCTTGAGAGATATTCAAACATTCTATCGTTTCAAGAAGAGTATCCCCAGGTGGTACTGCGTAATCAGGCTCGTATACATATCTCTTTCTAGCCATGATAATTTTCCACCCCTATTACTAATATTTCAGTTACTCTAGCCTTGTCTATCCCGCCATCGCTGACGACAGGCAACGGCTCATCAGCTGGAGTAAATATCAGCCTCATTGAGCCGTTAAGATCAACTGCGTATTGACTTTTTCGCTGCCCCTCAAGTTGATGTAATCTCGGTGGGGGAAGATGGCTGATGAGGGACAGGTTAGAAGCTGCCTTTAACTCACTAAGTCGCTGGGCTATTTTCGATGCAAGAACACCATATTCTTTGACAAGCGATCTTTCTGAGTTAAATGTTTTTGACATCTTCCTAGTAATAAAGTATATCTCCATATTACTCCCCAGTCAACAATATTATTAACACTTACCGTTAATAAAATACATTAATAAATAAAATATTTCAAGTTATTAAGAACCCTAATTGGCCTTATCCACTTCCGCCCCACAGGTTAAGGGCCATGTTGCCATTTTACTCCCCAGGCAGTAGAGTTAAATCAGTGGAAGGATGAGGCTCGAGTTGCATTCGGACGTAAGGCCGGGGTTCTCTTCCGGGAGGGCATCGACCCCTCGGGTAGATTCTTTCCACTTTGCTTCTACGGGTTTTTGCCATCTTTCTTGGGTGCCACTGGTTTTGCCGTATACTTTTTCGCCGGCCTTTGAGCTTTTATCCCGGGATTGGGAGTGCATGATCTAAGACCGTCAATATGTTCGTGTAGTTCTGGCTTAATGGGGGCCCACATTGGATCGAGAATAAAGTCCATTCCTTCTCTTCTTGCTAATTTTGAAGCCGGAACAAAGTCGCTATCAGCTGCAATTAAAATAATTTGATTAACCTGCTTTTTGAAAGAAAGAGACGCGATATCTACAGCAATTTTCATATCTACGCCTTTTTGTTTAACATCTAGTTTAAAATCCTCTGGTGTTAGCTCGTCCCATTTCATTATTCCTCGGCAAAGCTTTTTCGTGATTTCAGGGTTAAGGTTGAAATGCGCTAGGTTATCAGCTAAGGTTCCTAATCTAAGGGCAACTTTCCGTTTGGTCTTTAATTCATTGAAAAATTCAGTAGTCCACGTATATAAATCTGTTTTTGCGTAATCGATCTGACGCTTCAATAGAGGGTGATACATTTTTTTACTCATGGGAGGGCAATCATAATAAAAAATCCTATAAAGATCAGCTTTTAGGCTTTCCTTGCCATGATAGGATAAGTGCCTATTGCAGTAGTTAATGAGTTCATCCGCTCTTTCTGTAGCGCGCTTTTCACCCCAGAGAGATTGAGCTCGATACCTATAAAAACCTCCATCAACCAATATAGCGGTTTTAATCATAAAATTGCTCCTTCCCTAAAAAGCAAAAGCCCGAGGGTTCGGCACTTCCCGTATAGTGGGAGGCTTACTGCCATGGGCATATTAGCTTGACTAAATAAGTTTAGGCTTTGATGTATTATTATATTATGCCCAATTGACTTTTAACGCAACCCCGATTAAGCTGAAAATTTCGCAATTTGTTAACTTTTTTATGCACTATTATCCTAGTTTTGCCTCATTTTGTTCTATTTCGGCTCATAATGTCAAAATCCTTTTCTATTATCTCCCCATCCGCTTACCAGGCCCCCCCCTGGGCCGACGGGCTATGGTTTCTTGTTCAGGGCCAGGGCATATTAAAATGTTTATAGTATTTTACGATTTTTCATTTGTTTCTGGAGGGACCTGGGTGTTCTCATCCGATAGAAGTCATAAAGATATTAAAAGGGAATATCATCATCTCCAGGCACTATTAAATACTCAATCTTCAGAGTAATAGATTGATTTAGATACCTTGAAAACTCCCACTCCAGCTTAGGGAAGAATTCAGATAGAGGAAGACCTTCTGGGCTGGATTTGTCGTTATTAACTAAAAGAGTCAATACTCCCGTAAACTCGTTGTAGTCGCCAGTGTCAAAAACTTTGGCAAGCCAGGCTATATCTTCTATGACTTTCGCCCGATCTTCGAAAAAGCTCTTCCATAGGGTATCTATTGTATCTAGGTCATATTCTATAGGCTTGGTATACGGCCATAAAAGTTCCTTTTTTAAGAGCATGGAAGGGCTGCCACACTTCTCGCAGTACCTGGCGTAAGGTTCACATGACTGCCAACAATCATCACCAGAGCAATAGTTAAAGAGTTTTTGGCCGCATATTTCACAGTAAGTAGCGGTAGGACTGAAATCGCTAAAGCCGCAGTTAATGCACCAGGAAAACCGGTCGTTTTCATCCGAGGGAAAGGCACCGTATTTCTTTCCTATTATTGATTTATTCAAATATATTCCCTCTTTCTCAAAGCACTAAAATGGAATGTCCCATTCGGAATTTCTAGCAGCAGCGGCCTCTTTTTGTGCCCTTAATTCTTCTTCTAGAGCCTCAGCATCCTCATTACGGCCTTCAATAATGGCTTTTGCTATATCCCACCTCTTTAGAAGGCCATTATTATAAAATGTCGTCATGCTCCCGCATTCTTCACAATATCTGGCATTGCCTTCAGCAGGGGCAGAGCAATAATCATTAATACATTCATTTCGGACATAAATACCACATATCTTGCAATAGCTACCCGATATTTCTTCATTTTCACACCGTGGGCAAACAGAGAAGCTGTTGTTTTCGTCTAACTCGTAACCATCATATTTCATTGTTAGGACTCCTTTAGAACTATTTAACAACTCTCTACCGCAAATTTTGCAGTAATATGCTACTGGAGAAATCTCTTTGTTCTCACAGTTTTGGCAAACTTGAATTGTCGGGGAGCCATACAAATCGAGCCTTTTAAGGTGATTTAACCTCTTAAATAAAGCTTGATTTGAAACAATAAATTGGTCAGATACTTTGTCGCGTGATATAAAATTGCAAGATAACAAAATATCCCTAGGCATTAATAATCTTCCTGCAAATTCATTAGCTTCTTCATGCTCAATACGACGGATTGCGGGAGTTTTGTCCTGATCAGAAATTAACAAGTGATCAAGAAAAATATGCCCGAATTCATGGGCTAAAGTAAAATTTAACCGACGATCGCTAGGCTTTTTGTAGGGATAACTTTTTTTTGCTTTCGTCTTATTGATGAGAACAGCATAAAGGTTATATTCTAAATAATATCTAGCTTGGGCTTCAAAACTTGCTGTAATATTTGGCACAAACGTATAATCAAAATTAATTAATTTCTTATGCTGCATCTTTTTTATCAGCGAAACACTATCTATAGGGGGACGTTTTACATCATAATCCTTTAGAAACTGGTTTAGTCGTAATTCTATGAATGATTTTCTATGTTCTGGAATATAGTGCAAAGTGTAGTATCGGGGATTATAATGCTCGCTATTCATATCCTCCAGGCCTCTATTTCTTCTTCGCTTTTTCTAATAGCATATTTGCATATTCATCCAATTTATCAATATCTTCTTTTGACAATTCTTTGGCCGCCCTAAAGGCAGTATTAACTAACTGTTTCTGGACATCTGGAAGTTCCTTGTACCTTTGGACGATATCTACTAGTTCTCCTTCAATATTAGTAAATACATGTTCTGTATATTTGCCGTGGTCGATAATCTCCTCAATATATCCGAATTTAACCATTAAATGTTCATAGGAAACCCCGAGATGCGGATGCATTTTTTTTAGAGTCTCAGGAGTGGCTTTTTGTTTTCCACGCATAATTCTATTTACTGTACTTGCAGATAATGAAGATAATCTAGCCAATTCAGAATCGTCAGAAATCCCTTCTGCTAAAGCCAATCCTTTTAAATAGTTTCCGGCTTCAATTAGGTCCATAATTTTCACCTCTAACCTTATTTTAGTTGTTTCTGTGCGTAAGCGCAACAGATGCAAGAAAAAGATTGTGCGCACAAGATATTTTATATTGCGAGTGCGCGAAAGACATGTTAATCTATATATACAAATGCAAGCGATAACGAAGGGGGTGAATAAATGATTAAGTTAAAATTAGATAGATTTGAAGAACTTCAAATACAAGTTGGCAAGACTGATGACAAATCAATAGCCGAATACATAGGCGTAAATCGGTCTACGGTATATAGGATAAAAAAAGGGAAAATGATTCCAGGACCAGATTTTATTGCGTCGGTGTTAAAAGCTTTTCCAGAGCATCCATTTGAGGATTTATTTTTTGTGGCATAATCGTTGCGTGCGCGCAAGCAATTAAGTGAGGAGGAATACTATGAACCATCAAACTTATTCTCTCCCCACACCCGGGGAAACAAACTCACTTCAAATCTTTACTCACCAAATGTTCGGTGAAGTCAGAACGGTTATAATCGACGGTCAGCCTTATGTAGTGGGCGTAGATGTTGCGAGAATGTTGGAATATGCGAAACCAAGTCAGGCGGTTATCGACCATTGTAAAGGTATCCGTAAGACGGGGATACCTTCAAGCGGAGGAATGCAGGAAACTAACGTTATCCCCGAAGGAGATATCTTCCGCTTGATCGTCAAGGCCGCCGACCAGAGCAAAAACCCCACCATAGCAGAGAAAGCTGAAAAGGTTGAACGCTGGATCTTCGATGAAGTCCTTCCCTCCATCCGTAAGCACGGAGCGTATCTCACCCAGGAGAAAATTGAAGAAGTACTTTCCGACCCGGATACCATCATCCGATTAGCCACAGATCTAAAAGCGGAGCGGGCTGCCAAGCTATCACTGGAGGCCAAGATAGAGCAGGACCGGCCCCTGGTAGCCTTCGCCGAAACCTGCGCTGCGTCTCAGGACAGTATGCTGGTCCGGGAGCTGGCAAAGGTGGCGTGCAAGCAGGGTATTAATATCGGTGAGCATCGGCTGTACAGAATACTCCGGGCCTGGAAGATGATCTTCCCGAAGAGTACGGAGCCATATCAGGAGTTTGTTGACCGCGGGTATTTTGAAGTGGTCCAGAGTGCCAGGGAAACTGCCAAGGGTACCAGGTTGTTCAAGACCACCCGGGTGACGGCTAAAGGTCAGGTCTATATTATTGACCGTCTGAAGAAGGAGCTCATGGGGAAGGAATTTGCGGTTGTTTAGTGCCTGGGTGTACCGAGGGTAGGTTTTTAGGAAAACGGATAGTACCTATTTTTCAGTATCCCAGAATGAATCATCAATAGGTTTCATAAAGAAGGCATTCCTTGGGTTAGGCATATTACCAGTGTGCCTCAAGCATAGCAAGCCATTTAACAAATAATCAAACTGGGCTTTATAAAAAGAAAACGAACTAATTAAGTCTTCAAAATCGGTATTTTGCTTTCGCATTTCAACATCCCATAAATGGAGCAAATAAAAGAACTTCGAGATGATCTTTAAAGCATTAGGGTCTTTGCGATTTGCCATAAGCAACAAGTATACGGAATCAATGGAATCAGTAATATATTTCCGGTTTTCCTTATCAAGTTCCTGAAACTGTTCTTTTATAAAATCAAAGTCATTGTTAAGAACATATTCATCAAAAGTTTTAATGTCGCTATGGCCAAGTAGGTAGTCATGTCTGACATCAAAAAAGGAAGCGATTTTATCAAGAGTATCTAAGTCGGGCTGTCGTTCTTCCCTTTCATAGTAACCTAGCGTTGAAAAAGAAAGGTCAAGATGTTCGCTTAGCTCTCTGAGGCTCAAACCTCTTTCTTTTCGTAATTGTCGTAACCGTTGACCAAACAAAGAACCACCGCCTTTCCTTGATTATATAATTATGTGCACAAAAGTAATACAAAATACTTGAAAGTGCACAAAAAAGAACGTACAATAAAAATGTGCACTATGCGGCACAAAGAGGTGAAAAAAATGATAATAGTGAACACTGACAAGATTGTCCTAGAACGTGGAGCCCAAGGACTGACAATTGATGAGCTTTCTAAACGGTCCGGTGTGGGCAGAGGAACACTATCAAAAATTGAGGGTGGAAAAGTAACACCACGTCTAAGCACAGTTGGGCGAATTGCTAAAGCTCTGAATAGGAATGTTACTGAATTCATTTCTACTATTGAACAGCTTAACCAACGGCCTTCTGGCACCGATGGCTAATCCCCCATCTCAACCGGAGGCCCAGGCTGGAATTCTACGAGCAGGGGAGGTGAAAAGATGCACAAAGACTTTATTAGAAGAAATGAGGCCGAGCCAGACAACACGACCCGGCCAGGTTCGCCTACAGAAGTTGATCATTCAACGGCGGTCGAAGTTGCCGAATCAGAAGCTTCTCCAGTTTATCCCGGGTACCCGCCTGCGAAACCACAACCGCATGAACGGCCGTGGCCCCGTTGCGGCGCGCCTCATCCCAGCGCTCGTGATTCGGAAGCCGGGATCTGAAATCATCGGTTTGGCCGACATACAAAGCGTACCAGCGCTGCCCGTCGCTACGGGCGAAAATGTATAGCCCAGCAATGTTGTTCCAAGTAGTGGAAGAATCATAGATTGTAAATTCAAGAGTTTCGCCATTTCCCAAAGGCCATTTACAAGTAGCCAATATTACTCCTCCCTTCGATTTGATAGTCTGGACAACTACCAAGTTCGACCCTGGGAGAAGAAAACCCTACCAAAGAGAAAGGAGGCGACATATTGAAACTGTGCAGCGACGAAGTTGCATATGAAAGGTATTTAAGGGCCTTTCACCGTACGGCTCATGCCTACGCTGATAATCCGGATCAGCTTAAAAAGCTCATCTTCTACGGCATCAAGGCCGTAAGCGTTCAGCCGATGGTGGAATACACAAATCGCGAAGAGGCAGGTGATGATTTCGATTTTGCGGAGACCATCAATAGCATGATAGGAACTCTCACCCCGGGGGAGTTCGTCAACCTATTCCCCATAACAAAGGATTATGATGGCCACCGGTATGGATTCAAAGACTATTTTTATACCAGGGACTATATCAAATCCTTACTGCTTGATAAGCCAATAGGTGACAATGACAGCGTGTTCGACTTTTTATGGGAGTATTACAACCCGGAAATCACGCAATTTCTAGTCAGAATAGTTTGGTACATAGAGAGCCTTCGAAGACTGGATGGGCGGCCCTCATTGGTAGAAGGGTTGGTTGCGGAATATTGGGCAAAACCCCGTACCTTGTTCACAGATGACAACGGCAAGCGGTTCGTTCTGGACGGGGAAACTGGGAAGACCTTCGGGGTTAAGGAGAGAAGGCCGCGATATCTTAAGGTTTTATAAATAAGGTGGTGATCATACGGTGAGAGTCAAGAACCGGCCTATAATTTCAGAGCCGGAGCAGTTGCCTATAGCTCTGGGGACCAAGGACGTAATGAAACTGGTGCGGTGCTGCCGCCCGGCGGCAATTAAATTGATTCGGCAGGGCGAAAGTGAAGGTGCTTTCCGGGTTATTCGGGTAGGCGAACGACGGCCGGAGCTCCGCGTAAACCGGGATGCTTTCATAGCATGGCTGGCCAAGTAATTATACGAGAAGGGAGACAACCCGGCCCGGGCGCCCGGACCAGGTCATGGAGGAGAGGGGGGGAGTACACAGCGGAAATTGTGTAGCCTCTGAAAGTATTATGCAACGGAAGGAGGGTAGAGTGTGATAGCAAACATTGCGACCGGAGAAGCGATTAAATTGGCTTTCCAACAAGCAGGAATGACAGTCGAGGAAGTGGAGAAGGAACTGCCGGCAGACCGGGCAACCGTCTATAGATACCGCCAGGGGAAGCACCTACAGCCGGACACAGTAGTACGACTAAGTGACGTTTTAAAAGCCCCCTGGCTGCTTCCGAAATTTTGCGGGGAATGTCCGGTGGGGAAGGCCAGAACCAGGCTAAACCTGAAAAGGGCCCAGAAAAGAAAGAATCCCCAGGCTGGAACCCAGGGGATTTTCAAAAAACTTCTACAGTTATTTTAAACGAGAACCACTTAAGAAATCAATAGATACCAAGGAGGCGGAAAATATGCGTGTTCAAAAGAAAGAAGCTCCCGAAGTGAGTAAACTGGTTAAATTAATTCCCCCGGGCAAGGAATTTAAAAAAGATCTCAAGGAGTTTTTCGGTTTGCGTCTGGAGTCTTTGGCCCATTTAACTCCAAAACAAAGAAATGAAATTAAACCCATCCTAGATGCCTATTCCAAAGATTATAAAAGGTTAATGGAAATATTAGAAGGGAATGAAGAAGGACAAAAACTGCTGCTCAACCTTGATTCAATCAACGGCCAAATGGCATCAATAGACGAGCAAAATTACTATGAAACCGGCTTCGCCGATGGAGTGAATTTTATTATAGCTATTCAAAAATCCGGAGTTGCCTAAAGGCGCGTACAATTTGTTATTCAAGGATGAGATAGATAAAGGAGGCGGATTGCATTGGCAGCTATCAAGATTGAGGATAATGGTTCGGTTTCAGCAATGAATTGCGAGCAGATGGATTTACCCGCATTGTGCAATTACAGAATCGAACAAACCGAGGGGAACCCGGTAGAGTTTACGGGTAGGCTTATGGCTTCAGGGACAAAGCGGAGAAGCCCTAAATATTATCACATTAAAGACAAAATGGAAATATATTTAACGGTTGAAGGCAAATATATTGTAGTTTTTTGGTCAAACAATCCTTATTTGAGAGGGCAAGTAGCGGCCTTTGATGGGTTAAACAATCTAGGAGTGGTCGCAGAATTGATCAGTTTTATGGCTAAAACTTTAAAGGAAGTATTGGGATACGGGATAGGCCAGTATTTTATGTTGTTTTATAGCCAGATATTTCGTGAGGCAATAGATATAAAACTAAAGTTGCTTAATGCCGGCGTTTTGTCAACTACCCGGATGGACAGACAAATAGCCTAAGGCAGGCTTAATGAGAGTAATAAAGGAGGCGGATTTTATGTTAGCGGAAAAGAGTAGGGAAGGCGAATTGTTGGGCCTGTTTATAAAGGCAAAGGAAGGCCAGGAGCAATTTGCAAAAGATCTAATTAATTTATTTTGGGACCGCAATTTAACCCTTGACAGAATTATTGCTGAGTTTCCCGAATATGAAAAAGATTTGGATGAGTCCATCAAAGCGGATGAGATATTGAAAGAGATATTAAAAGACCATTCTTTTGGATTAAAGGCTCTATCCAAACTTGATGAGGCTCAAAGCGCCATGATGGGTTCCACTAACAAATTATGCTATCGCCAAGGCATAATGGATGGTATCCGGCTTATGTCAGTGTTTAATGATGGTTCAGATTACTAAGAACGGGGAGGTAAACGCCATGGTTGAAATGCAGACCTTTCATATAGCTGGCGAGGAAGGGCAGCGGATGGTTTTTGACGGGTGGCTGCTGGGGTCTACAGTTTTTAGATTATTTCCAAGTGATCCCTGGGACAGGACAGAAGTTTCGATTTGTAAGCGCCATGATGGAAAGTATGTATGGGTCCAGAAGACTAACTTGGGCAGAGACAAGGTCCATCGTATGAACCTGGTACTGGATAACTGGAGACAAGTAAACACCGTATATCGCGATTTATATCAGTTTTTTAAAAATGAGCATGGAAGCGGAGTAGGGACGTACTATTCTGTGATGATGTATATCCTGCTCAACAATTGCCTCGAAAATATGAATATGCTTGCAGATGAGGCAGCAGACGAAGAAACAACCCAGTGCTGCGTTTTAAGCGCGTAGCGGCCGGACCGTAAGCCTGGAGGGGCGGAGTGTCTATTCATTGTGAAATAAGAGGCTGGCAGGAGTTAGGAGGGCGAAGAAGCTTGGCAAGGCCATTAATGGATTATTATATTGGGGCGCTTCGTTATGACATTGAAAAAGACCTTAACGATCGTCCTGATTTAATAGAAAAACTGGGTATTTTCTATAATAAATTCATTAAATGGTGCGCCCAAGAGAGAGTTATATTTGAAGCTGATATAAATGATGAAGTTGCAACTTTTGTAAATAAATTCATTAATAGCCGCCTATATAACTTAGACGTTGATTTATGGCGCCAGATTACGGGTGAGGTTTTTCTTAGGGATAATTTCACCTGTAAATATTGCGGTAAAATTGGCGGGAAGCTTGAAGTTGACCACGCCATTCCGGTTTTTAGGGGCGGAACAAATAATTTAGATAACCTTGTTACCTCATGCATGAATTGTAATCGTAAAAAGCGAGATAAAACCCCGCAAGAGTTCGATTTATGGAGGCGCCGGAGTGAAAAACACCTATTATTTCTCCCATGATAGTAATGCGAATCAAGATCCTAAAATACTGGCCATGCGTAGCGTTTATGGCTGGGAGGGTTATGGCTGGTACTGGTTGATTATAGAAATGATGAGAGAACAGCAGGACTACCAGCTTAACATAGAGGGCAAATACGCATGGAATGCATTTGCATTGCAAATGCAATGCGCCGATGAACAAGCGCAGAAATATATTATGGACTGCATTAACGAGTTTCATTTATTTGAATCTGACGGGAAAAATTTCTGGAGCAATTCACTTCTCAGAAGGATGGAAAGGGCTGATGAGAAATCAAACAAGGCTCGCGAATCGGCGCTGTTACGGTGGGAGAAAGAACGCAATGCGAATGCAGAGCAAACGCAATGCGCACCCAATGCTATAAAAGAAAAGAAAGTAAAAGAAAAGAAAAGCATAAACTATTCTCTCGAAATTGAAAAATTTCGCTCACGATATTCCCCTGAACAGCTGGAAACCATTGAACAATATCTCGAAATCCTGCGCACAACCAGGGTAAGCGGGAAATTGGCTCCCAGTGTTGAGCATGGGGTCTATGAGGACATGCACCGATACGACCCTTTGATTGTCGAGCATGCCTGCAAAAAAGTTATATCTAAGCCTGAGCTGCATGCCAAAAAAGAGAATTACTTTGCTGGGATACTTAGAAATACCACCGTCGACGAAGCGCTTAAGGGATTGCTGCCAAGCAGGGCCAGCCCGCAACACAGGGTTAACGGTACCATGTTTGGCGCAGATGCCGAAGTCGTGTAACTGGAGGGGGGACAAGCTTTTGAATCTCGCTGACCTTTTGAGCGAAAGAAAAGTATTATCCGGGGCTACGCATTCAGAGCCGTTCTGCATTGAAGTTATTAGTCAGTTGGAGGCGGATGACTTTACGGACCAGCTCCACCGGGCCTTATTCGAATTGATTGCTGATATATACAAAAAAGGCACCTTCCCCAGTTACGGCATCTTTCTTAAGGAGGCCCAGGGTGCCGGGCTGCTTGCCTCACTGGGCAGGCTGGAGGAAATCAAATACGCGCTGACAGACTGGGGATACACTGACAACATCCAGTACTGGATTGACGAATTAACCGGCGCTTCTAAAGCCCGGGCCTTTAATTCGGTGCTTCGCAGGTACCAGGCGACGCTGGCCGACCACGGCAAAAAGGACATAGACACGAACCTGGCCGGCATCATAAACGACATTTCCCAAATCGACCTGGGCCGGACCAAGGACGAATTCGAAGATGGCGCCGCTATCAGCGCCCAACTGGAAGAGCTTATCGCTCAAAAGATTGTCCGCTTTATCGAAGCCAACCTTTCGGGAAATACCGTCCTGGAGGGACTAGCCACGGGGTTTAAAAAAATTGATGAGCTTACCCTGGGTTATAAGCCGGGCGACCTGATTGTCTTAGGGGCCCAGACCGGCCACGGCAAAACAGCCTTCGCTCTCCAGACGGCCAAAACCATAGCAGTGGATCAGGGGAACCCGGTCCTTTACATAAATACCGAAATGTCCAGGGAAACGGTTTACCAGAGGTTATGCGGGGTGATATCCGGAGTGCCTTATTACCGCATCCGGCAGGGAAGCCTGGCGCCGGACGAGCAGGCGAAAGTCTCCCGGGCGATTGAGACGATTAAAACATCGCCGTTTATTCACAGTTATTCACCCCACTTAACCCCGGTAAGATGCGTGGTTTTGGGGAAAAAGGCTAAAATCCAGAAGCAGGTTGAGATGATTATCGTCGATTACATCGGCCGCATGGAAAAGTACGATCCGAAAATGCAGGAGTGGCAGGTGCTTGAGCAGGTAGCCAAGTCCATGAAGCTGCTGGCCCAGGAACTAAAGATACCGGTTTTAGTCCTGGCCCAGCTCAACGAAGACGGCAGTCTGCAGGGGGCCAAACGGATTAAAAACGAATGCGACCTGCTGCTAAAGCTCGGGCCGCTGAGCAAAGAAGAGATAAAAAATAAATACAGTGGGAGATACACAAATGCAAACTATAAGCTCTACATCGATAAGAACCGGGACGGGGAGCCGGACAAGAACATAGCCCTGCACTATGATAAACCGGTTCAGCAGATAAGGAGCGCGACCCCGAAAGATGATCCTTGGCTGAAAGTTGGCAATTACGTTGAGCGCGAGGTGAGTTAAGCATGGACACCAGATACGCCTTTTTTGATTTTTCAAATAAACAAGGCTCCGAGATTGATGGATTACGTTTTGTGTCGGGCGAAGTCCTTTTGATAATCTCGGAGAATACCGGTACAGCTGACGAAAAAGCTGTTTTTCTCATGTTCAGTAAGCAGCAATGGGAGGAGCTGCAACGTTTGAAGCCGATAGAAAGAGCCGCCAAGATGGCGGTTGGATTATAAGCGTAAGGGGAGGGGGAGGCCAGGTGACTTGTAACGCTCAGGTGAGCCAGGATGATGTAAGGTGCCCAAACTGCAGGGAGACTATGGCTTACGACCAGGAGGATAGTTTCTACCGCTGCCCGGTGTGCAAAGGACAATACTGGCCGAATGATAAAGCTATGCCCTGCCCGGGGTGTGGCCGGCCGATGAAGCTTAACAAGTTACGGGGTTTTCACCAGTGTTCAGGTTGCGGCTCCGAGTTCTGGCCGCCGGAGGAAACAGAGGAAGAAGAGGACCCGGAGCTTGGCCGGGGTTCATATGCAGGCCTGGGGCTGGTTTACCTCGGGGAGATCCGGAGGGGGTCAGGGCGATCCAAAAGCAGCGGCGGTAGGAAGCGTAAGAAGAAAAAGGCGATGCCCAGAGTGATAAGTCAGAAGTATTTGCTGTATTGACAACCTGGTAAAAGATGCTAAAATCAAAATAGCTACCCGTCACTATGTGGCGGGTTTTGTTACCATTTAGGAAAAATGAAAGGAGTGAGGGCAATGAATGATATTCCCGATAAAATATTGGAAATACTTAACGATAAAAATCCAATTAATTTTGATTTTGTTTCGGATAGCTTAAGAATTAGCCATGAAGATTTTTCGCAGGCTATTGATGAATTAAGTAATGCAGGAAAAATAGAAATAGACACTACCCGTGAAATAATAAGTTTAAGAAAATAGATTCCTAGTTATTAGCCCCCGCGGGAGCTTTTCGATTTGCAAGGAGAAAAGTTTCTATGGATACGATAGTAACAATAGTCAACAGTTCGCTATTAAACACAGTTTTAGGAATTGTCATCGGCGGGCTTATAACTGTTTTGGTATCAAAACGCTACTACATTAAATCTGGAGATCAGTTAATAAGTGAACTTGAACAAACTAGGCGCGCTAGACGAAGGCAACTATTATTTGAGATTAGCCTTAATATGGGTTATGCAACGAAATATTCATTTAATAAAGACCTAACGCTTACCTTGATTGGTTCAGACATTGAGACAAAAATTGCTGAATTAAACGATATATGTAATCCTGGCTCTCTTACAATGTTAGAGATAAAAATAAGTAATATAAATATAGCTTGTGAACAACCTGATTATACAGATGAGAAGATCTACGCATTGTTAGATGAGGCTATAGAAGTGGCGAATGAAATCAGAAATAAATTATAATCGTTCTTTTAGAGTTGCTGTTTCAAAAAAAATAGACATTGCTGTTTTTGAAACTTTATTATATTTTAATTTTACTTCAGACAGGCGCAAACCTGCCTAGATAGTAAAACTATCTACATTTTAATACTGCAATTATGGTAATGGAAAGTATTATCCATAACTAAAGAACCATGATCTTACCTACTTTAGGTGAGGTTTTTTTATTTGACTCTGAAATAAAACGTATTCAGAGAGAAGGTGAAACCATGGCCAGGCCCAGCAGATATAAAAAAGAATACGATGAACAGGCATATAAACTCTGTTTGCTTGGAGCTACCGATAAGGACCTGGCTGACTTTTTCAACGTCAAAGAGCAGACGATTAATAACTGGAAAAGGGATCATCCATCATTTTTTGAGTCCTTAAAAAGAGGTAAGGTTATAGCGGATGCGAATGTGGCTGACAGGCTTTATCAGAGGGCCATGGGCTATGAACATGATGATATTGAGCTAAAAGTGGTTTCTTTGGGCGGCAATATGGGCTCCGAGGTTCAGGAGGTAAAGGTGAGGAAATACTACCCGCCCGACACCACGGCAGCAATTTTCTGGTTAAAGAACCGCAGGCCGCAGGAGTGGAGGGATAAACGCGAACATGAAATAGCAGGCAAAGGCGGCGGGCCGATAATTGTAAAGCTGCCTGAAGAATTGAGCGATTGAAGTGGAGATAGACTTAACTAACTTAGCTAAAATGATACCGCCCATATATTACCCGGCTTTTAAATATAAAGGCCGGTTTCTCATTTTATACGGGGGCTCAGGATCGGGGAAAAGCTATTTTGCGGCCGACAAGTTTCTCATCCGTACCATTAAAGAGGATAATCATAATTTACTTTGCGTTCGCGATACCGGAAAAAGTGTAACAAAATCACAATTCCCCCTACTAAAAGGTGAGGTAAAGCGCTGGGGGCTTAGCGATCTATTTAAAATTAACGAGTCCATGGGAAATGAGAAAATAACGTTTAAGCCCAACGGCAACCAAATTATATTTTCAGGCCTCGACGATGTTGAAAAACTAAAATCCATATATGACATTACAAGCATATGGGCAGAGGAAGCCAACGAGATAAGCCCAGAAGACTTTCGGGAACTTAACAGGCGGTTAAGGGGTTATAAGGGCAAAAACGCAGACGGAAGCGACAAGTATATGCAATTTATGCTGACCTTTAACCCGGTATCCGAATTGTCGTGGCTCAATGAGAGGTTCTTTGGCGATGAGTAGACTAATTATATACGGAACTAAGCAAGCCGCGGCATTTAAAGGAAATGTAAATGATTATGATACATTGATAATCCATTCAACTTATCATGACAATCCCTTTATTGATACGGCATATGCCAAAGAAATGGAGGATCTAAAGAAATACGACGAGGATGAATATAATATATACGCATTGGGCCTCTGGGGAATCCCCGGGGGCACTTTTTTTAACAAGAAAAATGTAGCCAGGCGCATCAAAGAAGAACGAACAAAAAAGCCGCTTAAACAGGGCTATTTCGAAATTAAATGGAATGACGCAAGCACACATGATAAGATAATTGGCTATGAGTGGGTAGGCGATGATCAAGGCTATATCAAAATTTACGAGGAACCTAAAAAGGGATATCCATATGTTGGGGGAGGCGACACAGCTGGAGAGGGCAGCGACTGGAATACAGGCGCATTTACCGATAATACCACAGAGCAGGACGTGGCCAGCCTTCGCATTAACTTTGATGAAGATTTATATGCCCGGCAAATGTATTGCTTGGGGTGTTATTATAATGACGCCCTGATCGGAGTAGAAACGAATTACAGCACGCATCCCATGAAAGAATTAACCCGGCTGAACTATCCGAACCAATATGTCAGAGAAGAAACCCCGGATGCTTTCACCGGCAAACTGACAAAGCGGTTCGGATTCAATACAAACAAGCTTACGCGCCCGGTAGCTTTGGGGATGCTAAGAACTATCATAAGGGAACATCCCGAACGTGTAAAAGACATAGACACCCTAAACGAAATGACAACTTTTATTAAAAACGAAAAAGGCCGGCCAGAAGCCGCGGAGGGATTTCATGATGATTGCGTAATGGCCAGGGCGATTAACTGTTATATAGCTGGCCAGCAGCGAAAAACAATTCAAATCGACAATAAGCCTCTCGACTGGTCTAGGCTGCCTGAGGACTTGCGCGAGGATTACATGAACGCCACGCCCGAGCAGCAGGCGTACTTACTAAAGAAGTGGGGAATGGGGTGAGTAAATGGGCCTCTTCACGAAAATAAAAGAACGATTTCAAAAGCGGGGTGAAACCGTGGCCGAATCAGCCAAGTTGAAAGAATGGCAAGATAAACTGACAAACGCCCTCAATGACTGGGATTTGTCAAAATTCGATGATTTGGAATATCTATACCTGGGCACCCATGAAGTATACCCGAACATAAACTCAACCAGCGGTCCGGCGACTCGCAATAAAGCCAATAACGTCCAAAATATCTGTTATGAGTTCATTGAAAGCCAGGTTGATTCCAATATCCCGCAGCCGGCAGTAACGAGCAAGATTGACGGCTACGACGAGCAGGCACAGATGATTGAGGACAGCCTTAAAAACGATCTGATGGAGTCTGATATCAATGAAATAAACGACGAAAACGAGCGCAATACACCGGTGTGTGGGCACTCAGTTATCCTGGTGGATTGGGATAGCGATTTCAAGCACCCCTTATACATTGGCCGGCAGATATTACGCGGATTGCACCCCAAGCAATTGGTGCCGCAGTCCAACATATGGAAGGCGCAGGAGATGGATCACCTGTTCATCCTATCCAGCGTCACCCGGGCCTATTGCAAACGGCGGTATGGGGTGGACGTGCCGGACGACGGCGAGGAATACCCCGAAATCAACAGACTGTCTGGTGACGGCTACAGCACCGGCAACGAAAAGGATAAGGTGACTGAGGTGGTTTGCTGGTACAGGGACAAGGACGGCGACGTGGGCCGCTTTGTATGGGCTAATGATACCATTTTAGAGGACACGCCCAAATATTTCTACCGCCGGCCAACTGTTTGCATCGAGTGCGGTGGGGCCATAGACCCGGACGGCATATGCATCCAGTGCGGGGGAACCAAGTTTGAACGCAAAATTGCAAAAACTGAAAAACTGGCCGAAGATGTGATGCTGCCCGACGGCACAACTATACCAGCAGGAACTGAAGTGCCCTATTTTGCCCCGCAACGGTTCCCGGTGGTCATACGCCGAAACGTGCCTAAGAACTTTACCTTCGGCGGACAGAGCGATATAGAGGTAATAAAAGATCAGGCCGACGCGATTAAGAAAGTGGTTTCTTCTGTTGAAGAAAAGATCATTCGCGGCGGGGCGATTGTTAAGGCTTTAACCGGGCATAATTTTACGCTGACCAACGAGTTATATCAAATTGTGAGAGGAACAGCCGAACAACTGCAAATGCTGGGGATACAAAGCCTAAGCGCCGACATACAGGCAGAGCTTTCTTTTGCTCAAGAGCAGTACCAATCAGCCAAAAACACTTTGGGGATAACAAACTCCTTCCAGGGACAGCCGGACAACACGGCGCAGAGCGGCAGGGCCAAAGAAATCCAGGTACAACAGGCGACGGGACGGCTTCAATCCAAGGTTACGAATAAATATACGGCCTTCAAAGAAATGTTTGAAATCATGTTTGAGATGAAACTGGCCTTTTGCGATGAGCCCCGGCCGTACGTCCGGCAGAAAGAGGACGGCACCCGCGAGTACGGGCAATTTAATAAATACGCCTTTTTAGTGCAAGACTCAAGCGGCGAATGGTACTACAACACAGATTTTATATTCACCGCGGACGCCGGGGCAGGATTGCCAAAGGATAAAATGTTTATTCTCGACAAAGCGGAGAAATTCCTACAAACACGGGCTTTTGAGACTTCGCCGGCCAATCTCCGGTTCTGGAGCATCGTAGAGCAATTACATTATCCTGGAGCTGGGGAGATAAAAAAACAGATGCAGGAAGAAATAGAGGCGGCAAAGAACCAGCCGCCCCCCGAGCAACCACAGCCGCAGCCCCAGGGGCCGCAGATACCGCCCGAGATACAGCAAATCATACAGCAGATGTTGAGCCTGCCGCCAGAACAAGCGCAGGCTCTTTTTGATGGCCTGGCTCCAGATGTTCAGCAGGTGGTGGCGCAGACATTAGAGCAGATGAAGCAGGCGGAGCAAGCGCAGATGGGAGGGAGCCCCGGCGCCCAAATGTAAAGGCGAACAGTTTATGTAACTTAGCCCCGAACCGTTCTGACTTTAGAAAGTTGCGGGGTTTTTTCATGCCCGTTTCGGGCCCTAACACCTATGCGGCGCAATGCGTGGACTTCGCCGTCCCACGACTATCTACCCAAATAACGAACAGGAGGTGACAGCCAGTGGCAGACAACAAAGGCAATGCCGGTTACAAAAAGCCCGCAGGAAGCCAGGGCGTTGTAAAAGCCCCTAAACCTTTGGGCCAGACTCACAGCCCCAAGAAGTCCACAGGCGGAGACCTGAGGGCGAAATAATTTAACTTCGCGGCCCGGCGCAAGGGCAGAAAGAGAGGTTCAAGCATGCCGGTAAATGACGGGCAGGAAAGGGTCACGGCCTTTCAAATAGACTTCCAGATGTTTGCAGAGGGCGAAGGCGGCGGAGAAGCTGGCGGTGGCGCAGCAGCACCCGAAAGCGCAGTTGAAACCAGTCCGCTTGACGCCCTGTATGACTATAAACCTATTGATGGATTCTCTGATGAAATCGAAGGCGAAAGCGACGGTGATATAAAAGCCGATCCTGGCACCGCCGATCAGGGAGAAGAAGAGATTCCGGAAGAGGTTAAGAAAGAGCAGAGCCACGAAGCCAATGAAGCCTTTAAGAAGATGAGGCAGGATAACGAAAAGCTTCAGGCCGAGCTTAAACGTCGCGACGATGAAATCGCCAAGCGTTTTGGGGAAAAAGGCATCAAAACCTTTGATGATGTTGTATCAGGCTGGGATAAAGCTATAGAGCAGCAGGCCCAACAGCAGCAACAGCAAACCAACAACCAGATCCAAAATTTCAATGCGGCAATGGGCAAGATGGTCGAAGACATGAAAGCCGAGGGTTATGGCGATGCCGAAATACGCCGGGCGGTTAATTCTGAAGTAGCTTTATTTAAAGCCAATATGATTGAACTGCAAATAAAACAATCCGAAGAAAGGCGGCAGCTTGAGGCGCAGCAGGTACAGCAGCAAGCTCAAGTCCAACAGGCGGAAAGAGCGGTTCAGCAGCGGGTGGCCACTGAGTTTGATGAATTAAAGGGAGAATATCCCGGGTTTGCCAAGGTGGAGGATTTGGCGCAATCGGTCGGGCCTGAAACATGGCAAAAGATTTGCCAGAAGTTTGGGCTGGGGTATTCTCTGCTGGATGCCTATGAAAGCGTTAACCGGCAGGCGTTGAAAGAAAAGGCAACTGCCGCCGTGAAACAGCAGACGCTGAACCAGGTAAACGGCAGAGCTCACCTAAAGCCAAGCGGCGGGCGTTCAGAGGTTGATACCGTAACCATCCCCGAGGAAACACTGAAAATGTACAAACAGCTTAACCCGGGCAAAACCCATAAGGAATACCTGGAGCATTACAAGAAATCATTGAAAGGTTAGGTGATAAGCAAAATGGCTTTTAAACGAGTTGGGAGCCAAATAACTTCCCAAAACCCCATAGAATACCGCTTAATGACGGACAACGAAGGCTGCACTTTGGGCCAGGTTTTAAAATTGTCCAGCGGCAGATTGACAAGCGGCGGCCTGGACACTGACGATGCAAACGGCCGTATGTTTATAGCCCTAAAAACGCAGGCCGCAGAATCAACCAGCGTCACGCCTGTCCCGGTAGAGAGAATATCTTCTGACGTAGAGTATGAAGCCATGTCCAGCGCGCAAGTAGCCTCTACGGTTATCGGCTCAAGAGTCACGCTCAATACCGGAGCCCTGCAGCCGACGGCGACAACCGCCAAGGGCGTATTTGAAATCTCCGCAACCGACGGAGCGGCCACGTCTTCAAGGGTTCGCGGCTACTTCAAATCTTAAAGAAGGGAGAGTGACAATAAAATGCTGTTTAGCAAAGCGAGCGGAGTGAATGAGTCCGTTTACGGCAAAAGCCAGGAACCCATCAAGATGTTTCTCGAAGAGCTTGAGGAGGCCTGGCAGAAGCAATCCATACTGAAGTACATCTTCTGCATGGACAAGACCTCCAATTTTGCTGAAAAATATTCCTATGAAACCAGTTTAGGCGATTTTGAGCCGGTGGGCGAGGGCGGCAAATACCCTGAAAGCGGCTTCCAAGAAGGGTACGACCGAGTGGTAGAACCTGATGAATGGAAATTGTCCTTTCCTGTAACCCAGACGATGATCGAAGACGCGAGAATGGGAAAGGTAAAGAGAAAAGCGCATGGTTTTATGAGAAGCCACGGGCGCACCCGCGAACTGTTTGGCCTGGCCTTCCTCAATGCCGGAAACGCTACAACTATGACTTTCGGCAAAAACAATAAGGTGTTCAACATTGCCGCAGCCGACGGGCAAGCCTTATTTTCAACGGCTCACCCGTCCAAAACAGGAGGCACGGCAAATCAGAGCAACCTTTATAATGCTGTGTTCTCCTATGACACCCTCTGCTACGGCGAGGAAAAGATGCATTACTTCAAAGATGATGATGGAAATATTTTGACGGTTTCACCGGATACCATTATCATTCCTGACAAGGCCGTAACCAAAAAATTGGTCTTTGATGCGATCGGCTGCGAGGGCATTCCGGGAACCGCCGACAACTCGTTCAATTATCAGTTTGGCCGGTGGAATGTCATAATCAGCCCCTTGCTGACCAATTGGAGCGGAATAAGCGGCGGAGATGTGGTTTACCTGGTTGATTCCAAGTACAACGAGGCTTATGAATGCATGCCCTGGCTGGACAGGATTCCGCTGTCGGTTAAATCTTACATTGACGAGAATACCGACAACAACATATTCAAGGGCCGGGCGCGTTACGGAGCGGCCCCCAACAACTGGCGGCACATCCTGGCAATTGCGCCGGGCCTGTCTGGCGCATCAACTTTCTAAATTAACCGGGGGGCTTTAATTAGCCCCCCTCCTCAATTTAAGGGAGGCGTTAAAAAATGTCTGATTGTACTCATCATAAGGGAATAGATGCTGAACGTTTATATATTAACGGAACGGAAATTACATCCACCGCCGCCGAATTAAACAAGCTAAGCGACGCAGGCGAGGTGGTCGCCAGCGGCACCCAGGCCGCGCTGATTTCCGACCCGGACGGCGGAACCACCGCCGACACTGAGGCGCGGGCGGCGATAAGCAGCATTATCGATGCCTTGCAGGCGTTTGGAATTGTGGCCAGCAGCTAAAACGGGGAGGCTTTTATGTTTAAAATAAACAAATCTGAGGTAGTTGGCCAGACTAACAAACTCCTTTATAACATCTGGCAAACGCTTGAAAGACAAAAAGAGCCTGTGCCGGCTGAGCAGGATCAAGATTCCAACTTGGGAGAGTTGAAAAGAGCCGAATTGATGGCATTAGTCAAATCCCTGCCCGACAAGCCCCCGGAATGGAGCAGGCTAAGCAACGAGCAATTAAAGCGACTATTGAAAGAAGGTGCTTAAATGAGCCACGGAACAGCGCGAAGTGTTTCGGTGATCGCAAGCCTTAAAAACACAGCCCAAAATATTCAAACGCAAGGCAGGCCGTTTGTGATAGCGAATACCGGAGCGCAGCCATTGTATATTAACCCCGAAGAAACCGCAACGGCAGCCAACGGATTTCTAATTCCGGCGGGCATCATGCCGCCTTTCAAGATGCGGGTTAAAGGGGATTTGTCAGTCATAAGCAACGCGACCGGAACCAGTGTTTCGGTGATGTATTTCGATATTTAAAGGGGGTGCTTCCCCGTGGCCTTAACCTACGGCGATACCAAGAAACGGGCTTTAAAACTGCTGGACGAATACGACACGACCGGCGTGATTCAGTCCACCACCGATGTCAATATCAAAATTCAGGATTTTACCAACGATGCGATGAAGAACCTGGCTGAGACAACCGCCCGGATCCCTGGGGTGAAACATATTATCAATGCCCCGGTGCGAAACACCCTGGCATACGACACCAGCGCCATTAAGACGTTTGAGCCCGGCGGGGCGGACATATCTATCACGCTTACTAATGCCAGGTCCTGCTATTTTGAGATTATAGGCCCGGCTACGGTGCACATTGAAGAAGCGACGGCGGGCAGCACAACGTACACCCCTCTGGAGACAATCGCGGTGCCGGGTTCGGTGACAGAGTTCACCGAATATCGACGATTGATCAATCCAACTCAATTAACCAACATGATAAGACTCCGATTCACGGGGTCTTATGTTTTTCATGTTAGGAATTATATTCTTTATCCTTACGCCTGGGAAAGCGAAGCAGATGTCCAGCAACACCGGCCGTTTTTTGAGTATGACTTGCCGTCCGATTGCCTTGAGTTAAACAATGTGATGGCAAAGAAGGATGTCAGGCAGTTCATCCCCTACGCCAAATATGTGCTGCTGCCCAATAAACGAATAGGGTTTAACCGCTATGACGCTCCAGCTGAGTTTGTTGTAAATTACTGGCGCATGCCAACATTGTTTGTTTATACCGACGTGGAAGAAACCAACGACGCCCAAATATACGGCATTGATCGCATAAACGGCACGTACCGGGTTTCGGATGATGCAGCTATGGTCATTCCGTACTACGTGGCCGGGAATATTCTGCTTTCCGAGGGTGGGGCCAACGGAGTGACTGTAGGAATGACGCTGTTAAACATCTATGAAGCGCGCAAATCCGAAATTATAAGCAATAAAACCGAGGAGCAGGGGACGATTTTAAATGTGACAGGATGGTGATGGCATGGCGGTAAAGGCAGTAACCTTCAAAGTCCCGCCCACGGCCGCAGAGCCCGCCCCGTTTGAAATCCCCCGTATTGACTTGGGGTTAAACCTGCGGGACGAACACAGCCAAATACAAAACGGCCAGAGTCCTTACAATTACCGTACCGGCAAACCCGGCAGCGTCAATATGGTTTCTGATGGCATCGGGGGCGTTAAAAAAAGGGACGGCGTTGCCAAGGTATATGATGCTTCTTTAGGCGCCGGGGCTGTGCATGGGGTTTGGGATTACGTCAAATACGACGGCACCGCCATAAGGTTGATGCATTGGGGAGCCAAGCTGTATACCCAGAGCGGCGGCAGCCAGCCTGTGGAGATAGGCTCCGGCCTGGCCGACGCAAAAGGTATAGCTTGGGTGATGGGTGATGTTTGGTATTACCTTGACGGTACAAATTACTGGCAGTACGACGGCGCAGCCTTTGCGGCAGTCACCCCGCATGTACCGACTATGATTACGGCCAAGAACCCGGACGGCACCGGGGGCGTAGTGGAAGAAGAATTAAACCTGCTGACCGATTCCTGGATTGAAGAGTTTGCCGGGACGGCAGGCGATACGGTATATGTGCTTTCTATGGAAGCTGATTCGGTAACGATTGCAAAAGACGGCGTGACCGTGCCGCTGGAGAGCTATACATTCCCGACCGGCGACGATTACGCAAAAATTACTTTCGGAACCGCCCCGGGCGTGCACACGGTAGCGGTTACCTGCGCCAAAGCGGGGCTGAATGACGCCACAGAGGTACGGAAGTGCCGCTATGCTTCCTTGTTCGGCGGCAAGAATGACACCCGGATATTTATAACCGGTAATCCGGATTATCCGTCCCGGGTATGGTGGTGCGATATTTTAAATCCTGCCAATTGGCCGGTTAACAATTTTAATGACGTTGGTTCTGACGCCGACTTTAACCGGGGCCTGGCTTTTCAATATGACCAGATGGTAGCCCTGAAAGAGCGGTCCTTGCACCGAATCGAATATTATTTCAATGAGACGGCCAATGCAGCGGAATTTTTAGCTTACCCCCTGAATGCAGGTATCGGCTGCGACTGCCCCGGCAGCATTCAGATCATTGATAATTACATCGTATTCCTCAATTCTCAAAAGGGGGTACAGATTGTAGAACGGACCGACGTCCGAACTGAAAAAAATGTCCGGTCCATAAGCGATCTTATCAACCGGGGGCCCGGCCGGCCCGGTCTGCTTGACGAAAACGAAGATGCTTTACGAGCGGCTACCTCTTTTGACGACGGCAAGTATTATGTCTTGTGCGTTGGCAATCATGCCTGGGTGTGGAATTATCGGGATACCCCCTGGCAAGGTAATCCTGACGCTTTACAGTGGTGGTACTGGGAGAACATTAACGCTAATTGCTGGATTCAGAAAGCCGGAGTGACTTGCTTTGGAGATCGGAGCAGCGGGCACCTTTGGAAGTTTATTGACAATAAGAACGACGATGGCGCCGCCATTGACGGCAGGCACTTAACCAGGCTATTCCATTTTGACTATCAGGAGTACTTGAAGACAATCAACCTGATTTACTTCAGGACCAACGTTACCAACGCCGGGAATATTACAGTAACTGCTTATGATGATTTAGCAGAGCTGACGTTTATCAGGACAGTTACAAGCGATTCTTTTAACTGGGATACGTTCAACTGGGACACGTTTACGTGGGATGTTAATGTGTTTGACCCGGTTTTTCGGTTAAAAGCCAAAATGAAAAAAATTAAATATTTACAAATGGAGTTTAGCAATAGTTCGGCAAATGAGGATTTATCAATACTTGATGTGAAGATATATTTTTCGCTCAATCGAAAAGTGAAATGAGGTGGATAAGTTGACTATATCACCTTTTGCATTTACACCGGCAACAGGATTTGAAGACACCAATTCATTTCCCAATCCTGCAGCTGGAGCAGCCAGGGCTCAAGTCCAAAGCATCCCCAACCAAATAAGGGACTATATAAATAATACAATAATACCCGCAATGGTGGAGTCTACGGATTATGTCCGCAATCCTGGGTTTGGCCCCACCGCCGGTTCGGCAAATGCCTACACTGTTTCAACGATTCCCGCGCTGCCGGCCCTGGTTGACGGAGTAAGCGTTTATCTGGATATTCACGCGGATAATACGGGAGCTTCTACACTCAATTGGGACGACAAAGGAGTAAAGGCAATTGTGGATGGAAAGGGTATTGCTTTAACTGCCGGAAAGCTGAAGGCGAATACCATTGTGGGTGTTCGATATAATGCGTCAGCTGAAAATTTTCAATTGTTGGGTGAAGGGGGGAGTATATTATCAGGTGACGCAACGGCAGGAGATGTTTTGTCCGGCAAGACTTTTTATAACAATGACCCGGAAACCAAAATAACCGGGACATTAAGCTTAACCGGGGATGCGGTTGCCGCAAACGTTTTAAGCGGCAAAACCTTTTATGGCACGGACGCAAAAACAAAAGTCACAGGCACTATGGCTAATAATGGGGGCTTGGGAACATATACCCCAACAACTACCAATCAAAGCATCCCGGCAGGATACACTATAGGAGGGACGGTAGCCGGGGATTCGGATTTGATTGCTAGCAATATCAAATCGGGTGTGAATCTATTTGGCGTGGCAGGTTCCTTGGACGCAGCACCCGCACACGGCTCCCAAGCCTTCACTTCAGGAGGTACTTTTACTGTCCCAACTGGAGTCACTCTTATATTCATACTATGTGTTGGTGGTGGAGGCGGCGGAGGTCGTGGGTGGGACACATCGTACCCAGGTGGAGGCGGGGCCAGTGGTTATTACGGGATTAAAATTGTTGCTGTAACGCCTGGAACACAGTATGCGGTAACAGTTGGTGCTGCTGGTGCTGGTGCATCTTATCCAAGTGGATATCCTGGTCAAGGTGGAGCGAGTTCGGTTGGTTCTTTGATTAGCGTTGGGGGCGGCGTTGGTGGTGCCAATGGAAGTAATGATGGCGCAGGTGGTTATGGCGGTGTGGATGCGTATCCTGCTGCATCGGGTGCTACTTACGGGAACAACTCTTTTGGCGGAGCCGCAAATACAACCGGTCATAGCCCCGCGAATCGCGGAGCCAATTCACTGACTGGTACAGGGGGAGCTTACAGAACTTCGGCCGGACCCGGCAACGCTGCTAGCGGTTATGGAGCTGGTGGCGGGGGTGCTTATGCATCGTACGCTGGTGGCCCTGGCTCCCAAGGCTTGGTTTATATTTGGTGGTAAAGGAGGTAAGTGTAATGGCAGGTGAACAGTTTTATACGTCTCGTTATGCAATGATCAAAAACGGTGTTGTTGATAATATATGTCTATTCGATAGCGCATTAACTGCCAATAATTTGGCTGAACAGTTGGGGTATGATTTAGCGGTTTGTACTGACATGTATTTTGTAACCATCGGCGATACCTATGTTGATGGCGTGTTTATCCATGAGGGAAACGAGATCGCGCGGCAACTGTCGCTAGAAGAGAAAGCGGACGATTATGCCCAAAGAATTAATGATCTTGAATTGTTGGTCCTTCAATTGGGAGGTGTGATCTGATGACCGTAAATCCTATATTGCTGGCTATCCTGAAACGAAAAATTGCATCTGGCGAAATACCCGTAGAGCAAATTAAGCTTCAGGAATACCGGGACGCACTTGCTGAATAACAAAACACGAAGACCCTGAGGGGGTCTTTTTTATTGAAGAAAGGGGGAAGTCCCTTTGGCAACGTATTATGATCCGACAAACGATTATACAACCTTACAAAGTAAGATTACTTCGGCTTCCAATACTCTCGGCACACCCAAGTACCAGGATGCCAATTACGCAGGGCAGATAGCGCAGAACTATCTTTCCAGCATGGCCCCGACGCTGAAGGCGACAAACGATCAGATTGACCAGAACACCTACAATAGCCAACGGGGGCTTAATGAATACCTGGCCTCTACTGGACAGAACCGGGGAGGCGTAGGCATTAACCGCACAATCGGCCTGCAAAACTACGGCAACCAGCAGAAGGCCACGGCTTACGGCAACCTCGTTAGTGCGGCTATGAGTGCAGCCCCTTCCCTGGCCAACCTGGGACTGAACGAACAACAGATGCATCAGAATCAAGCCAATACCCAGGTGAGCCAGTTATCAGATTTGGTTAACAGCAGGCTTTCTAACCAGTTTGCAGAGGCCGGCCTAACCGGGACATATAACGGATCCCCTATACTATCCAGCAAGCTCAATACCAACCAGCTGGCGGCTGCTATCTTGGCCAGCTATCTGGAGAACAGCGGTAATGCCGCCCTGCCTTCGGGCGTATCAACTTGGATTAATTCCATGTTTTCTTAAGGGAGGGGTGAAATATGGGATGGAGTGATGCAGTCGGGTTAAGTGGTTATGCGGCAGCTTTTGCTGACGCTATGGCAAATGGGGGCAGTTATGCCGACGCTTATAATGCGGCTTCGGCAGCAACCGGGCAAAGCGGGTACGATTATTTCAACGATTCCGGTGGCGTGTCGCATGCTAATGTGGATTATGGCAGCCCCTATGCCTCGCAATATTCTTCGCTGATGCCGGCCAGCCTTCAGAGTGGGCAGACTTCGCAGCAGACAAAAAACGACAAGGTTTCTTCAGCCTTGCTGCCGAGCCTTAAGCCAACATCGAAAGACTTATTGCAGTTTGGCGACGCCTATTATTACGACGCGCAGGGCAACCCTACAGCGGTTAACTTTGGCGCGTCAAATTGGCAGCCGGCCTGGAGCGCTTTGTGGGGCGCAGGGAATCAGATAGTCACCGATAGCACCAATTTAAGCAATATAGGCAAGGACATCCGAACCGCTGGCTATACAAACAGCAACCCTATGATATGGAGCCAGCAAGCGGCGCACAATGCTACATTGACAAATCCGCAAGGGCAAAGCCTTCCCGTAAGCCCCACGGTGCAACAGCTGGCGCAGGCGGCGCTTCAAAGAGTGGATGCAGATAAAGGGCGGACTCAGGCGGCAGTAAATGCGAAAGCTTACGAGAACACCAAGAACTGGTACGAAGCAAATATGCTGGAAATGCCAAAAGAATACGACAATTTGTTGCCGGGCAATTACTCAATAACGCCCTGGGTGGGTTCAGCCCCCACGCATACCGGGCAGGTGTCGAGCATTGATCAAAATTTGATGAATGCTGGTCTGAGTACAGAATTTATGGCGCAAATGACGCCAGCAGAACGTTTTGAACTCTACCAGCAATTCCGGGGAGGTGTGGCAGGTGGCGGATATTAACGCAATGGCGCAAGCGATTATAAACAAAAGAAATGCTTCCCTGCTCCCGGCGCCGGCAGATACTACGACAAGCCAGAGCGGGGATTTTTCATCCCTACTCCCTTACCGGCCCACGTATACGCCGTATACCAGGCAGGAATTTAATCCAACCGTACCAATAAACGAGCGGCCGGCGGGGACGGAGAACTGGACCTGGACCAAGAATCTCAATTCCCGCAGGTTATGGGATGAGGAACAGAATCAAAAGGCCAGCGACGTTTTGCAGCGCTACCAGCTGGATTTAGGCAACTGGGAAGATATGCTGAAGCTGAAGCAGCTTGATTATCAGGCCAACCAGGATAAACTTACGCGGGAGAGCCAGCAAAAACAGTATGATTTATCCAACTTGAATACGCAACTGACGGCGCAAGGCTTAATCCCGGCATCGTCTTTAGATGATCCGTCTTGGAAATTAAATCTCAATGGGGCCTTGTGGAAACAAGCCTATGATGCCGGTAATTATGAACTGGCAAATATGTATCACCAGGCGAACGAGGCTTTACGGCAGCAAGCCGGCTGGGGCTCTGGCGGCGCTGATGGCTCACTGACCGCGGGTAGAATGACGCAGGCCGGCATGCCGTCCTGGGAGCGGACCTATAATGAGCAGAAGTATGCCGACACCATGGCGCAGCAGCAATTTGAGAATGAATTGGCATTGGCAAAGTATAACGCTTCTTTGTCGAGAGGCAGCGGGGGCGGCAGCGCTTCATCATCAAAAATAAGCAAAGAGCTGGCAGATGGCATTATTGCCGATATGCAGAATAAAAAACTGTATTTAATTAACAATGGAGGAGACAAAAACTACCTTTCGCAATATATGGCTCAATCAATTTATGAAGCCCAAGTGGCCGGGGCATGGGATCGGATAAGCGCTACCGATAAAGCGAGAGTGCTTGCGTTGATAAACAACACCACTAATTATGATAATAGTTCTTCTTAAAGGGGGTGCAATATGGGCAAATATTTACAAGAAGTAATGGCTAAATACGGTATCCCTGACAGAACGGAAGAAATAAGGCAACAGCAGCAACAGGCCCTATTCGACTCCTTTGATTGGGCAGATGGAACAACTGACGAGGAGAAGATACGAGCTATTGAAACCATTCGCCAAAACGCAACGTTGGCTAATAAAGGTATTGATATAGCCAATACCATGATTGAGGCGGCTAAGACTCCAGCTAAGTTGACTTTGGGGGAGAAGCTGGGAGTGGTTGGGGAAGTAGCGAAGGAGATGGTCTCTGATACCGGGGAATGGGACGCAGGCAAAGCCTGGCGGTTGCCCATTTCTTCGGCCAAGGGGGCCATTAAAGGCTTGGGGATACTAGCGGCAGAAAACTTTGACACCAATCCCATGATGGGCGGTCTGCCAGGAATAATTATAAAAGATCACTTTAATCTAAAGTCTACCGGCACAAACTTAACTCCGACAGCTAGGGCAATGGACCAATATTGGGATCAGAAAATAGAGCCTGCCGCCAATGAATTACTTGGCTTAAAAGATACCAATCTTGAAAAAACACTGGGCGTTTTTGGAGAGTTTTTGCCTTCTATTTTAACGGGGGCCGGTGCAGTTGGAGTAGGGGAACGGGCATTGACCAAAGTTGCGCCTAAACTGGCTGAAAATGCGGCTGCTAAATACCTTGCTGGTGATGCGGCTCTCATGCTTGAAAACTATGCGATAACACAAACCCCCAAAACGGCCGAAGAACGTGAAAGCCTCCCGGAGTTTGCAGCTATGTGGATGGCGCCGAACCTGGCGTTTAAAGGACTGGGCAAAGCGGCAAGCGCAGTTAAAGGCAGAGGCGCCAAAGCCCCGGTCCAAGCTTCAGAGAGTTTTGATTACCTGGATTTAGCAGATGTTTCTGGAGAAGAAGCAGGCGGCGCCCTATATAACCCGGCTGGCCGGTCGGCTACGCCTCAAGAAATACAATCGGCCCTTCGGAGCACTTTGGGCCCGGATACTATCACAAATAAAAAACCGGTTGCGGGGTTAGCCGATGTTGATCTGTCTTTTAACGCCGGCGAGGTTGGCAGGTATACTGGTCCTAAGCCTAAAACCTATTATGAGTTGATGGAAGAACTTCGACCCGAAATACAGGAACTAATCACCCCGCCCAGGGAGCGCAGCAAGGTTCTGGTGGGCTATATCTATGACGGCCTGGACGGCGCGATCAGTAAGAATGAAATACGGCGCATGAAATACGCTCAACTGTCTAGCCTGGCCCAGGACATAGCGAACCAGCGGAAAGCCGATCTATACGGCCTGGCCAGAGATTTAGCCAGGAAAAAGGGTTACGATCTGGATAACCTCTACCGGATGGAAGCAGACCCGGGCTATGCTGCTGAAAGAACCCGCATGGCCGAGGTGGCAAACGTGCCGAGACAAACCATAAATCTAAAACGGAGCGGGTTTGACGAAGAATTAACAATTAAAAACATCGCGTCCGGGCAAGCCGCGATGGACAAAGTAATAGGAAGCCAAGCCGATGCCCTAAATGCAATGTACAGGCCCGATCTTGGAGATATCTCTTTTTATTGGGGTGATTCAAAGAGCGGAGTAAGACATATTATTGAGGGGCGAAACAAACAGGGATTCAACGGGGAACAAGTTGCAAGAAAAATGGTGGATGTAATTGCCAGGGGAGAACGCGGGCCTTTCTATGGCCCGGAAGGTTGGACCAGGGTAAATATAACCCATGACGGGCATACCGCAGTGTTGTCATTATACCGGGATTTAAATAAAGAAACGTGGTTATTAACAGGATGGGAAAATAGCAAAAGGGCATCCGATGTAACCGGCAAGGGTGATGGCTTGCTCGGAACTACGCAATCCGGGCCTATGCGTACTCGTCCCGGAGAGGGAGCAGATGCCCTTACTGAAAATATACCACCTGATATAACAAAAGGCAACGGCGGACAGGGATCTGACTTAAAGCTCCAACCCCGTGAAATTAAGACCCTTAATAAAGAGGTTGCTGACAGCCACTTTTTTGGGTTAATAAAAACCGGCAAAGTTAAACACGCCCCTGAAGCCATGCAAAACCCCGAGTTTGTTGCGGCAAATAATTTATCAAAGTCATTATCTGGCCGCGAAGTTATACCTTTTAAAGGCAGGGAAGATGTTCACGGGGCAAGCGATGGTCAAAACATATGGCTTAATGCTGAATCAAAACAACCCCTGCTATACGTCGCCGGGCATGAACTAACGCACGATTTACAAACCCGCTCCCCGGAGGTGTATTCAAGGCTGGAGGCCATAGCCAGGGAGCATATAGCCGACAGCGAGGGCTTGAGCGCCCACTACAAGCGGCAGGGCTATACTCCGGAACAATTACACCGTGAGCTTACCGCTGATGCCATGGCCGAGAGCATGATGGATAGTTCCTTCTGGGCCAGGGTACGTCAGCAAAGCCCCGAACTGTTAAAGCCTTTATTGGATGCCCTGGATAGCCTTATAAACCGGTTCCGGCAAGCGATAGGCGAGGATATGACAATCCTTCCGTACCTACGTGACGTCGAGATAATGCGCAACCGCCTAGCCGACGAGTATGGAGGCTATTTGGCCGATATGAAAGCCGGCAAAGTTAGCCGTCCAACTGAAATAGCTGCAAAGCGTGACATGGCTTTCAAGTTCTCCGAACAAGGTTCTACCTCGCCGGTGGATGATGTTCGCTCTATGATTATTAAAGGAGCCGAGCATGTTTATAAGGGCGGATACTCTCACTGGCTGAAATTGATGGAGAAGGATTTCCCCGAAGCCTTTAACCGGTCCTATAGCGAAAAGCTTCTGGGCGACGTATGGTACAAGGCCCGGGAATTGAAGAAAACTGGGCAGACTTCTGTAAAGTTTGGCGGACAGGAAGTGCCGATAACCAGGGCGGAGTTAAATGCGCCGGCACCGCGCCCGGGGGTGCCGCAGTCCGCACAGACCGTCTTGAGATACCAGGGTCAGGAAGTACCGATAGTTAAAGGGGTTCCTTTTGAAAACGGGCAAAAGCCTCGTTCCCTGGATGTGTCGGCGGCTAACTCTCCGTGGGCAAGCCCTGAATATGTTGACAGGCTGGCGCAGGATATAGCCCCCAATGAAATAGGGGCCTACGATCCTATAACCAATAAACAGACGATTGCTGACGCCCAGGCGGCTTTAGCGAAAGACCCCGGCGCGGTAGTCAGAAGAATACTTGACGAGAGCTGGGCATCAGATAGGGTAGATAATACCGCTGGGCTTATGCTGGTTAAAGCAGCCAATAATTCAGGAGACATTAACCTTGCGGTAGATATTACCGAAGCTCTGGCGAAGAAAGCCACTGAAGCAGGTCAAGCTATCCAGGCCCTTTCTATGTGGGGTAAGCTTACCCCTGAAGGAATGCTTACTTATGGGCAGAAAGTTATCGCCCGGGCCAACCAGGAACTGCTTAAAAAGGGTGTCAAGAAGCCTATAAAACTGGACGAAGATGCGGCCAACAAGATATTACAATACATGAAAGAAGCTGAAAAACTCGAAGGTGACGCCAAAAACGTAAAAGTACAACAAGCCTTAGGAATAATTGCCGAACAGGTGCCGCCTAGTGTTGGTAAAAAGATAGCAACATTCCAAACGATGATGCAGCTGCTTAATCTTAAAACTGCAACCAGGAATATCATTGGCAACCTGGGTTTTGGTGTGATGGATAATCTTAGCGACGTTGTGGGAAGCGGGATTGATAAACTTATAAGCGGCGCAACCAAAAACAGAACCAAAGTTTTCCCTTCGTTGATAACGCAAAGCAAAGGGTTTATTGAGGGCGGCAAGAAGGGCATCAGGGACGCAAACTTAGGTATTGATACAAGCAATATGGGAGCAGGCAAGTTTGATATACCTACTCAAAGGGTGTTTACAAGAGGACCATTATCAAAGCTTGAAAAGGCTATGAATTACGAACTAAGGGTACCGGATAGAGCCTTTTACCAGGCGGCTTACAATGAAAGTCTACGACAGCAAATAGCAGCAGCCGCAAAATCAAAGGCGCCGAGGGAAATGAAAGCCATGGAGGAACAGGCTCACCATGATGCTCTTTATCGTACATTCCAGGATGATAGTTTAGCAGCCCAAGCCTTTACAAAGGTTAAAAACGCACTCAACTTGGGCAAAGGCTTTGGCCTTGGCGACTTTGTACTGAAGTATCCAAAAACACCTGCTAATTTGCTCATGAGAGGCATTGAGTATTCACCTGCCGGGTTTATTAAATCTGTCATTGAATTAGGCCGGCCTTTATTTGGGCGCGAATTTAACCAGAAGGCTTTTGTAGAAGTAACCAGCCGGGCACTCGTCGGTAGTACCGCTTTAGTAGGAACCGGAGCGATACTTCATGAGCTTGGCATAATAACTGGCGGGCCAGATGAAGACAGGGATGTTGAAAATCTGAAAACTCAGGCCGGATTTGGGCAGTATCGCATTAATGTTTCTGGACTAAAAAGATTTATTGCCAGTGGCTTTAATCCAAATGAGGCGAAATTGAGATCCGGGGATATCACCGTGTCTTATGACTGGTTTCAACCTAATTCCATAGGCCTTGCCATGGGTGCGGACATTGATAAGAACAAAAACCAGAAGAAAGGGATCGTGGGAAATTTAGCTGGTATGCCTTCGCTATTAATAAATGGACTATCGACTGGTATAAACGCCTTCGCCGAGCAGCCGGTAATATCTGGTCTTATGCAAATAACCGGATATAATGATTTATTCGCTGGACTTGCCAATGCCCTTCAAGGCGTCCCAGCGTCGTTCGTGCCCACACTATTTAACCAGATTAAGCAACTGATGGACAATGATAAACGCTCAACATACAGCCCGGATTATTTTGCCGAAACAAAAAACAAAGCAATTAACAAAATACCTGGGCTATCCGAAACATTACCGCAACAATACGGCACCTTTGGGCAGCCTCTAAAGACTTACCAGGAAGGCAGTGGATTGACAGAAAACAACCCTTTCAATGCTCTTATTAATCCGGCGTTTGTGAACCGGTATAACCCGATGCCTGAAGCTCAAAAGGTATTGGACATTTACAATTTATCCGGTGAAAATGCGGTGCTCCCCCCGGTCAAACAAAGGTATATTACTTATACTCCAGCAGGGGGCAAAAAGAGCGAACGCATAGACCTAACCCCTAATGAATACGCAATCTATCAGCAAATAGCCGGGGATTACGCAAGACAACAAATAGCAAAATTAAATGTAACCGGGGATGCAGCAACGATGGTTAAAAAGATGAACGGGATAATATCCGATGCAAGCGACAGGGCCAAAGATACGATTTTAAATGCGAGAGGGATTAAGCGGAAGAAGTAATTACTTGGCTTGGCGGCGTTCGGATAAGCGGATTACATTGGGGCTTTCTTCAAGCTTGGCGGCTCTTACTTGCTGCTCTTTTTGCTGGCGTTTCCAAAGGATAAATTCTACATGTCCATCGTGATAGCGATAATAAAGATATTGAACAAACAATATGACCCCGGCAATTATGGCTATGTCGGCAATAATGTCAAATAACTCTAAAATATAAATCACCTCACCCCTAATTATACCCAATATTACCCATTGGGGGGGATCGCAAGAATAGGCGATGTGCTAATATAGAAAGCGGAGTTGCCGCTTGGCGGTTGGTCACTTTCCCGCGAGGGGAGGTGATGCCTATGATTACATATGGCGAATTGTTTCAGTTCTGTCTGGTACTCATAGGGGTTATTTCTCTGAGTATCTTGCTCAGAAAGTAAGCGACCGCCTTGGATAAGGCGGTCTAAAGCCATTTAGGACCTGCCGCCGTTCCAAAAGCGGCAACTCCTTTTATAATTGTATGATAGCACGCAAGAACATAATAGTCAAAGCCGGTCAGGCGGGTAAATTGCCCGCCTTTATTATTTTCAGCGGGAGGAGATGGGAGTGGAAAAAACCTTAATCGAAATGGCCGCATCCCAAGGCATATGGGCAGTGCTCTTTGTGGCATTGCTTTTTTATGTCCTTCGGAACAGCCAGGCCAGGGAAGAACGATTGGTGGCCGAAAGAAAGGAGAGCGAGGCAAAAGCTGCGGCCAGAGAGGAAAAGATCATGTCCCACCTGGGAGAACTGTCTGGCCTCTGCCGGGAGGTAGATGAAGTTAGGGAGGATGTAAACGAAATCAAGGGAGATATCAAGGAGCTGAAAGGGAAGGTGTGTGCAGCTACTGCTGCCAGGAACTAAGCAAGGAGGAATTATGGATATCCAAAAAGCAAGAAGCCCGAATTATTGGTTTGGCAATTATGGCCGAATCGCAATAGTGGACCATATTACAGCCGGCTTAATGACCGGCTGTTTGTCATGGATGACAGATCCAAAGAGTAAAGCCAGCGCCCACTACCTGGTTACCAGGGCAGGGGAGATATACAACTTGGTGGATGAACTGAATTCGGCCTGGCACGCCGGAGACGTCAAGAAACCATCCTGGAGCTTCTACGATGGTACGAACCCGAACTGGTTGACTATCGGCATTGAACATGAAGGGTGGCCGAATGAGCCGCTGACAGAAGCTCAATACCAAGCCACCCTGTGGCTGCACCGGCAGCTGATCGCCCGTTGGGGAGTTCCGATAGACAACGATCACATCATTGGCCATTATCGGATCAATTCAGTTGACCGGGCGAACTGCCCAGGGCCAGCATTCCCCTGGCAAAGGTTGTTTGCCGACTTGAAAGGAGAGGGAACCATGCCGGAAGGCGCTACCCCGACGAAAATTACCATTGGTGACAAGGTGTTTGACGGATACCTGTACAGGGGCATTAGCTATCTGCTGAACCCCCCGGTCCGGGACCTGGTGGACGCTTTCAACAGGAAAATAAAATGGGATGAAATCGCCCATACCGTGGAGGTGAAATAATGCCGAAATTCAGGAAGAAGCCGGTTGTTATTGAGGCATTTCAATTTGGAATGCAGGATAAATCAGATTTGCCTATATGGGCAAAAGAAGCTATCCAAGAGGGGTATATTAAGCCGTTCTCGCAATACGGCGGTTCCATAAGGTGGGCTGAGATTGAAACGCTTGAAGGAACCATGAGAGCCGAGATAGGTGATTATATAATCCGCGGTATTAAGGACGAAATATACCCCTGCAAGCCTGATATTTTTGAGGCTACATACGAGCCGGTGGAGGTGGAATAATGCCAAATTTATTTCCTTATAAAAAGCTTGATGCGCCAAAATTACTCGGTATCCCGTGGAATATATCCCAGGTGAACGCCCCTTCTTTTTGGAGTAAAACCAAAGGTGCCGGGACCATAATAGCAATTGTTGACACCGGCCTGGATGTATCGCACCCGGAGTTTTCCGGCCGGCTCATCGGCGGATGGAATTTTAACGGCGGCCGCTATGACGATCTGAAGGATTCTGACGGCCACGGAACCCATGTGGCCGGGATAGCATCTGGAGCAACCTGCGGCGTAGCTCCGGGAGCAAGGATAATGCCTCTGAAGGTGTTTGGTGGCCCTATTGATACCGGGGAGGCGATCAAGGAGGCGTTCCGCTACATATATAAGTGGAACGCGGAGCATTCAGAGTCCGAGCGGGTAGTCGCGGTAAACTGCTCCTTTGGCTCCGGCGCCTACGACATAGAACAGGCCTGGCTAATACGGCGGCTTGTAAGTACCGGGGTAACCGTCTGTGTTGCGGCCGGGAACCAGGGCGATGGCAAGCCGGACACCGAAGAGGTTTTTATGTTCCCCGGGTACATTTGGGAGTGCCTGACCACCGGGGCGCTGAACCAGGACGGGCAGCCGGCTGGTTATAGCTCAAGTTATGACGGCATCGACATAGCCGCCCCCGGGACGCAGATATACAGCGCCTGGCCAGGCGGGGGTTATAAACTGCTCTCTGGTACCAGCATGGCCACTCCGCACATCACCGGAGCCATGGCTCTCATATGCGCGGCCTGGCGGCAGAAGAAGGGCGAATGGCCGACCGAGGAGCAGGCAGTTGACACTTTGTTGAAGCATATCCGCAAGGTGGATGCCGACCACCGGTTTGTCGGAAACGGCGTCCTGGATCTGACCTGGGACGATAACGCCTGGCACGCCGAAGAAATTGTACTGACTTTAAACAGCAACGTCATTTTCGTGGACGGCGAGGAAAGGGCCGTCGAGCAAGCCCCTGTGGCCATGGTGGGCAGCAACCGGTCTGTGATACCGGTGCATGGGGTATTTCAACCGTTTGGCATCAGCGTAGAGTGGGTTGAAAAGGCAAAGCAAGTTGTCTTGCGGAGAGGAGTAAGTAATGGATATTAATGCAGTATTGGCAAACATTGTCCTGGTGGCCGCTACCGGCTTAATTGGTGTCGGCATAGAATTGTTAAGACGGAAAATCGGGAATGAAAAGGTCGCGAAGATCAATCAGGAACTTTGGATGAAAAGGGACCTGGTTGGTTTAGGCATCGCCTTCGTGGAGCAGGCCTATAAAGACTTGCATGGAGCGGCAAAGTACAACGCCGCGGTGGACTGGATACAGGGACAAGCGTTGAAGATTGGATTGTCTTTTACTGATGATGAGATCAAAGGCCTCATAGAATCGGCGCTGGCCGAAGCCAATAGAGCATTTAAACAGGAATAGATATGTTTTTCAAAGAACCGGGCCCGGGGGAACCCCCGGGCTTTTTGCCGTTTTGGCAACCGAACCATATGCGGACATTTAAAGGACACAACTGTACTTAATGGTGTGCTACAATCTGATTAGGAAATATATGAGCATAAATTCAACCCCGGAAATGCCCCGGGGGTTTTTGCATTTATGCAAAATAAGTGCCAAGAAAATTAATATTAATTAAAATAGATACAAATTAACGTTATTTAACGGCTTCTGATAATTGCATGCCATAATTTACTAAAATGGCACTTGACGCTCTGTGACGTCATTTCGATATTTATATTAATATAAGTACTAGTCAAATTGTAAATATACCTAAATATTAGGAAACACCGGGTAATTTTCGATGAAAACATTTAAAATCTACGTTTTCAGATAGTAGCCGGGTTATTTTTATTGCAAGCGATTTTCAAGGAAAGAGTGATTATTTTGAGCAATATGAATTTTCAAAATGTCTTAGAAATAGTTAAAAACTCATTAGAGCAAGACCAAGCACGGTTTGTTTTTGAAAACGGATCAGTTAGCCTTGAATTTAAAGGACAATTTCCAAACAATAATTTAAATATTAACCAAACTGAAGTTAATTTAATAATGAATGACATCGTTAACATAACCTTAATGTTATTAAATAATTCTCATTTATCCAATTTTGAGCCTCAGGGGGATGCAGATTATCTAGATAAAGTAGCAGCGGTAAAAAATGGCTTGATTAATGACAAACTTATAAGAAAATATCGTTTTTTTAATTCACCAGTTATTAACCCACTAAAATCTATTACAGCTTACCCAATTATTAAACCCGGAATCACAAGTGAACTAAATATGATAACCGTAAATATGATTATTCAATATTCTGATGGTAGTGGAGCAGATAAAAAGGTCAATGTTGAAGTTAATCCGGATTATATTGATAAATTTATTCGTTCGTTGGAACAAATACGGGATGCCATAGAAATAATGGATAAACAGTTACAACAAATATCTTTTATGGAGGAAGATGGTTGATGGCTTTTGCTTTGTCCGAAAATAATGTATATATAACTCCAGTATGGACGGCTTACAGTAATATTTGGAAACAAACTGCAAAATCAGAACAAACGGTAGTTCAAGCGAATATGGTTGATATTATTTCTCAAATTGATTCAAGACAAACATATTCATTTACTGGAACTGAGCTGAAAAAGATAATAGTAAGATCATATATGGGTGATTTTGATGGATTTGGTTTAGAATTTAGCTCCGTGGCCCAAAATATTTATAAATCAAAGGGTATTCAAGCGGAGGTTCCTATGGATAAAAACGATATAAATAAGATTTATCGAAAGGCAAAAACTAAAAGCCTTAGAGATACAATAATGAAGCAGTCTCACAAATTTGAAGAAGCAAAAAAGAAGAAGGGGCAGCCAATCAATTTGCCGGAAGTGGATGAAGAAACGGCTAAGTATCTATTCAATGATGATAATGGAGACGATGACTGTTAAAATGGGCGGAAATTATTATCACTTTAATCCAGGAGATAAGTTTAAATGGCAACTTCTGACCAAAAGACTTGAGTCAGTAGACTTTATTTTCTGGGATTCTGGATTCTTCATTAGATTAATGAATTCAGCCAAGCCTCAGCCTAATGATGTTTTAATGTGCAAGGCCTTCCATCAACTTCTTAGGGATTCAAATGATACTATAAGTGTAACTTGTGATTTTGTGTTAGAAGAAGTTGCCAATCATTTTATTTCTAGATTTTATGATATTGAGCGAATCAAGATTAACAAAAAGGAACCTGATAAATACCTTAATTGGACATCATTATACAAAGATCATCCGGAGTTAATTACTAATGCTATACCTTTTTTAGACTCCATGATGGAGATAATTGACAAAACGCCTGTGTTTATTCATAGAGCCGAAACTGACGTTGAAAAAAATGCATTGTCTCTTATAAAGAAATATAATCTGTGCGCTATGGATGCATTTATATTGGCCACCATGCTAGATGCAGGGATTGAAGATATAATTACCACGGACGTACGAGATTTAAAAATAGTTAAAGAATCAGATTTAATTAACATATATTCATGTTATCGTATTGCTGGTTAACTTTTCACGAAATGCCACTCCCCTACGGCAGCCCATACTGCTTCGCTATTTCCCACCCCTTCTGAATTGCCTGATTTATGGAATCGGCGGTAAAGTATCGGATGGGCTCACCAGAACCATCCCGGCCGGAAGGTTTACGCATTATGCAAAAATCATCTGATTCAGGAGACTTTCTCATGATCCAGAATTCTATACCCGCTGCTACCTTCACATCCCAATCGGCCATAACAACCTCCACATTGCGGTTAATGGTATTTTACCATCATTATCAGTTCTGGGCTATCGATGGGGATTGGTGGCTTTATAAGGTGTGGGATTAAAGAATAAGCTCAAGCGGGCCTTTTTAGTATTCTGGATCATTTACATAATTAGTCTATGAAGGATATAAAAAGAAAAATGTAGAAGCTATTAATATTAATTAAACGCAAGGGGATGCCATTATGACAGACAGTTTGTTATCATGGTCAACATTAGTAACATTATCTGGAGCTGCTATGATTACCTTTTTAATTGTTTTGTATACTGGCAGCATTGTAGACTCGTGGGGATGGAAATGGGGTACAGATATATACGCAGCAGTATGGGCATTTGTAATATTAGTTGTTGCTAATATTGCATCTTACCCGGGAAGCTATTCGGATTGGAGGATATACTGTCTGGCATTTTTTAATTCTTTCCTTGTCGCAGCTTCAGCTGGCAAATTGAGAGATAAATCTCTATATGAGGCTGAAAGACGGAAACAGAAATTAGTTGAAAAAGAAAGTGCGGACCAGGGATTTATTAATGCCAAGGCAAGTGATACAAGCCAGTCAGAGGCGACTTAGCGATTACTTAATAAGCTTAGATTTCTGGACATCATAGGGCTACGTTTTCAAAAGCTATGAAAGGTAGTGTGGAAAGATTGGTGAAGGTTAAATGCTCACATTTTGCTCACAGAATTTTTAAAGCAATTATCTTCCAAATTAATATTTTGGATATATTATGAATTACAATTAGAACACGAACGGCTAAATAATCACTTCTTTGAGATAAAAAGAACTGCTGATTAACCGAAATTTTATTGAATAAAACCTTATGAAACCCCATAAAATCGGCAAAAGACAATTCGTAATCAGCAGGTCGCCGGTTCAAATCCGGCCATCGGCTCCAGAGAAAGTAAAGGGGCTGTGTGAAAACACAGCAAAGAGAAACCGTTTAAGACAATGAGTTTTAGGCGGTTTTTCATATTAAGGGAAGAGTAAATGGTAAAATATACATAAAGAGGATAACCAAGGCGGGTGTGAATGGATGTCAAAGCCAGGGCAAAAAGTACACGATAAAGTCGTCTTCAAAGAATATAATCAACAACAGCTAAGCCTACCGATGGATCTGGAAAGCTTGATCCCTCCTAACCATATGGTAAGAGTCATAAATTCGGCCATTGATCAAATGAATCTGAAACCGTTAATAGCTCAATATCCAGGCGGTGGACGCTCCAGTTTTCATCCCGTCATGATGACAAAACTCATAGTCTATGCCTATGCAGACAAAATATATACAAGCCGGCGCATTGAAAAAGCAGCTAGAGAAAACATCATGTATATGTGGCTATGCGGGGGTAATGCACCAGACTTTAAAACCATCAACAGCTTCCGGGGAGAACGAATGAAAGAGGTAATTCTCGACGTGTTCAGTGAAGTCGTGGAGCTTTTGATTAAGCAGGGTTACATAAAATTAGAGAACTACTTTTTAGATGGGACGAAAATAGAAGCAAACGCCAATAAATATAGCTGGGTCTGGGGGAAATCAACCAAACGTTACAAAGAAAAGCTCAGGGAAAAATGCCAAGAGCTTTTTGTTTTTGCAGAGTTAATCAATGAACAAGAAAATGATGAATACGGGGAGCGCAACCTAGAAGAAATAGGTGAAGAAAAACCCATAGATGCAAAAGCGATAGAAGAAGCAGTAAAACGAATCGATGAAAAACTGGCGGCAAACCCCACAGACAAAAAGTTAAATAAAGCTAAAAAGCTGATCGAGAAAGATTATCTGCCGCGGATGAAGAAATACGAAAAACAAGAAGAACTACTGGCTGAACGCAACAGTTACTCCAAAACAGACACCGATGCAACCTTTATGCGCATGAAAGAAGACCACATGAAAAATGGGCAATTAAAGCCTGGATATAACGTGCAAATAGGGACCGAGAATCAATTCGTAGTTGGCTATAGCCTCCATCAATCCGCTGGAGACAGCAATTGTATGAAAGATCACCTGGAAGGAGTAAAAGAGGGGCTTGGGGGTAAACTTCCTGCCAACATTGTGGCCGATGCAGGTTATGGCAGTGAAGAAAACTATGAATATTTAGAAACAGAATGTCTTGGAAACTATGTAAAGTACAATACCTTTCATAAAGAAGCAACTCATAAATGGAAGTCGGATGTAACCCGGGTGCAAAATTGGCTATATAACGAAGAAAAGGACGAATACATTTGTGGTAATGGCAAAACCCTGCGCTTCAAATATGAAAAAACGCAAAAAAGCAAAAATGGGTTTAGCAGTTTAATCCGGGTCTATGAAAGTGATGACTGTAAGGAGTGTCCTTATCGAGAACGCTGCATAAAAAAGACGGACAAGCCTGATTTCAACAAGCGAATTTACATCAATAGGCGTGGTAATGAACTGAGAGCGAAGGCACGAGCTAACCTGACAAGTGAATACGGGTTACGGATGCGTAGCTTAAGGCCCATAGAAGTTGAAAGCGTCTTTGGCGATATCAAAGGCAACTTTAGTATACGACGATTTGTACTAAAAGGGCTGAATAAAGTAAAGCTGGAATGGGGTTTACATTGTATTGCTCATAATATGAGAAAAATGGTTACTGCTACAGGGTAGTTCGGTAACCATTTTCGGTATTTTACATGATTCTTTTTCTTAAAAAATAAGGGGCTGTGTTGAAACCTGGGCTCCCGAAAAAATATATCTAGGCAAAGATAAAATGGCGTAAAATCGGGGTAGAATTAAGAAAAAAAGTAGACATAGCATAGACCTAGATATAAGATATATCTAGGGGGTTGATTGATG
>Ga0228536_1000778_pt1 | contig 46602 bp, 40 predicted proteins | sample SJ1Smetagenome_FD_168611 | JGI IMG/M metagenome (GOLD analysis project Ga0228536, IMG submission 168611) | Enriched culture of PCE-dechlorinating microbial communities from Ithaca, New York, USA - SJ1.S | ecosystem: Engineered > Modeled > Simulated communities (microbial... > Unclassified...
TGTCGTTACTCACAATTATACCATTCTGCGGCGGTTTTCTGTTTTTCTGAGTGCGTTCAGCTATATTCATTTTTCAAGGTTCAGCCCCTTTAAGCGGGTGGGAAAGTTGAGTGAATAATTATTTCCAGTTTCCAAGCAGGCTGCATTCTAGAATTCGCCTGACCTCAATTCAATCGTCTGCAATTCATCCCAGCGGATCGAAAATGTGCGGCTCTTTGCTTTTTCCCGTGATGTTACTGTGAAAAGCGTGACATGTTCGGAGGGAATGTTCCGTCCATGGTGCCAGACCTGCGGCCAGGGAGCTTCAATGATGTGAAAGCAAACCAGACCTGCAATCAAAACTGGCACGACTCAAATCTTCTGTACCCCATGACCACTCTTGCTGGAATCCGCTGCATTTTTTACATGCCTTTCACGGAAATAAGCAAAGAACCAAATGGGCGGCAGACCAGCCTGATACTTGTTGATGTCATGAGGCACAATTTTCCTGAAGCCGTGCCGGGAATGATCTTCAAATGGGATATGGTAGACGATGATCCACTGAAATATTCACCATCATTTTCATGCAGGCCATCAACCAGGATTTTTGTCCGGCCAAGCTGCACAAGGATACCCTCGTTGGCCAGAAGGGAGATCCGGACTGTCTTTTCAGTTTGCATGACTGCAATTCCTCCACGTCACCAAAACAGCACCTCTATACGTGTTATATCTGTTCTGCTGGTTGCACAGCGAAATACTGTTCAGTTGCATCGCGAAAGCACTCCAATAAAAATTCCATGGCCTCCATGGCGACTTTCGACTTGGGGCAGACGATGTCAAAACCATGAAAACACCCGTCGAACACTCTGTAATGAACCGGTATGCCTGCTGCGGACAATCTCTCGAAATACTGGATCGTTTCATCACGAAACGGCTCGATGCTGCCGACAAAGGAGCAGGCGGGAGGTAGTCCGGTGAGGTCGCGGCACCTGGCCGGTGCGGCATATTCAGGGACAGCTGCCTGGCCAAACCAGTCACCCAGATACAGCCTCCAGGCGATTTCATTCGATTTCGAGTTCCAGACTGGCGCATCATTGTCTGTAGCAGACGTTGTCGTCATTCTGTCATCCAGCATGGGGTAGAGTGGCATTTGGAAAGCGATGGCGACCTCTTTTTTATCCCGCGCGTAAAGAGCGACTGCAACGGCCAGGCCGCCGCCTGAACTTTCTCCACCGACCATCAGCTGATCGTCACGCATCCCATAGGCACTGCCATTGTTTTTCAGCCAGAGCAATGCGGCATAGCTGTCCTCCAGGGCGGCCGGATAGGGGGCATCGATTGACAGCCGATAGTCGGGCGAGACGACCACACAACCACTTGAATTCACAAAACGTTCAATCATTCGTTCGCTCTGTTCCGGGGTTCCGATCGCGTAGCCACCACCGTGAAGCCATAGGAGACCCGGCACATTCTGACGTGGCATCTGAGGCGAATAAACACAGAGACGGAGCAGGCTTTTATCCGCGCGGGCAATGAAAATCTGTTCATATGTGAGCGAGCTGCGGCATTTCCCCTTCAGGGACTGGATCGCAACCTTTGCCATGCGAAATTTCCGTTCAGTGAAGCTGGGCAAAAGCAGCCGGATCAGGACACCGGCGTTTCGCAACTCTGGATGTATCTCGGCTGAATCGATGGACATGGAATTCCTCCGGCGTGATAGGGTCATATAGAAGATTATAAACTGTATGGCCGTTTTAGTTCGAGCCGCACGACAGCCGACTCCGGGCGATGTGCAACCCGTCGCTTTGCAGCAGGCGATCCAGTCTATTTGCGAGTTGCAAAAGGATTAAAAAGACCAAACGGATCTCACCGCCAATCTTCACGTTCGCTTGAATGGAGACCGGACAAGAATTATAATTTTGATATAAAATCAATTGACAATTCAATCCACGGCAGTACGATTCCAGATCATCTTGCAACAAAAAAGACAATCAGGCTGTCCGTATCGGATCCAGTTTTTGAATCGGAGGGCAATTGCCAATGGCAGGCAAAATCCGGCAAATCATGGAAACCATCATCCAGGAACGCTCGATGGGTAATCCAGCCATTGCTGAGATGACGAAGGCAAAATTCATCCTCAAAGGCATTCGCCTGGAGCATTACGACGACCAGTCTGAGGATGACGAGGACGTTATCGCAAAATTACTGCAGCTGAAAAACCAGTTCAGTGAGACCGTTCCAGAAAACAGGCCAGAAAATATCATGTCTGTCTATTCGACTTTGTCTGTTGAAGAAGAGGCCGTTCGTGACCTTAAAAAGCAACTACGGAACTTTGAGACAAAATTACTGGTTTTCTTTGCTTCGCCTGCTTATGATCTGACGCGAGTCAGTTTTCTGCTCAAGGTAACCTTCCCCGAGAGCATGACCTTCGGCTGCTCGACCGCTGGTGAGATTGCCACAGGTAAGATGTTGAACCAGTCCATCGTGGCCATGGCTTTCAATTCCAAGCTGATTTCCGATGCTAAAATCGAAATTATCCAGGATCTCAGCGCAAAAACCACTGTTGACCAGGCATTTGATTCATTCGAGCGCTATTACAAGATCTCACCTGGCAAGCTCGATCCCGCCCGATTCCTGGGCCTTGTCCTGGTTGATGGCATGTGCCTGCAGCACGAAGTCTTGATGGACCAGATTGGTAACAAGACCAATATCTATTTTGTCGGCGGTGCTGCGGGTGATGATGAGCGATATGAGCAGACTTATGTGTGTGCCAACGGCCAGGCGTTTACCGATGCGGCGATCCTGGTTCTGCTTAAGCTGCACGAAGAAGCCAGTTTTGACATCATCAAAACCCAGAGCTTCTGCAAAATGGACCAGGTCCTGGTAGCAAACAAAGTCCATGCGGCGACGCGTGAAGTCATTGAGTTCAATCATCAACCAGCCATTTCGGCCTATGCAGCCGCGCTCGGCCTGAAATCCGACGACCTGGCGCCGGACTCTTTTATGACCCACCCTCTCGGCCTGGTCATCGACGGCGAAGAAATCTTTGTCAGAAGCCCTCTGCAAAAGCGCGGCACCCATATGAAGCTGTTCTGCAATTTGCTGGAGGGGATGGAGGTCCATCTGCTTGAAGCGACCGATATTGTGGCAGATACGCAATTGGCTCTGGAGAAGAAATTGGCTGAGTTTGGCCGTTTCGAAGGAATCCTCAATTTCAACTGCATCCTGCGCACCCAGCAATTGCAACGGATGAACCAGCTTAACGCCTATGCAGATTTGTTCAAATCGTATCCAACAGCAGGTTTTTCAACCTATGGGGAAGAATACATTGGGCATATCAATCAGACGGCGACCCTGCTGGTCTTTAAATCAGATGCTGAATGGATGCCACAAGAGCCAGCGCCGGAAAAGCGTGTGCAAAATCCATCCATCTCCTCTGACCTGGATGACCGGTCTGCGCTTTTGCAGAAAATCGATGATCTGACCCATCAGCTGCAAGAAAAAGACCTCCAGCTCCAGGAAACGACTGCAGCGCTGCGGCAATTCAATATCGTCCTGCAGGAGGAGATCCATGAGCGCAGCAAACGGGAAGAGGAGATACGCCACCTCAGTTATCATGACACTCTGACGGGCCTCTTTAATCGGCGCTACTACGAAGAGGCCATGCGCCGCCTCGATTTGCCCCAGTTTCTACCAGTCTCCATCGTGATTGCCGATGTCAACGGATTGAAATTTCTCAATGATACCTATGGCCATGAAATGGGTGATTTGCTGATCCGAAAAACAGCGGAAAGTTTGCAACGTGTTTGTCGCGAAACGGACATCATCGCACGCTGGGGCGGTGACGAATTCGCCATTCTCCTGCCTCATACCGATGCAGACAACACCCTGAAGATTATCAACCGGATCCAGGAACACAATCAGGCTGTGACAATCCAGGGCTTGCCGATCAGTGTTTCATTTGGCGTAGCGACCCGGACCCATCCGGACCAGGACATGGCTTTCATTATGAAACAAGCTGAAGACCTGATGTATGACAATAAGCGAAAGGAATCCCATGGACGTTCAAACCATCCTGGCTGAGCTTGAAGCCCTGGCCTCGGAACGACTCAAAAAAAACTACATCGGCCAGGGGGCTCATGAACCGCTCTTTGGCGTCGCGATCGGCTCGATGAAACCGCTGCTCAAGAAAACCGGTCTCAACCAGCCTTTGGCGGAAGCGCTTTATGCCACCGGCAATTACGATGCCATGTATCTGGCCGGCATGATCGCCGAGCCCCAGGTTATGACTGAAGCCGATTTCGACCGCTGGATGGAGACCGCTTATTTCCACATGATCTCCGACTACATCGTCGCCGTCACGCTGGCGGAAACCGACATCGCCCAGACAGTGGCTGATAAATGGATTGCATCCGGCCGCGAGCTTCACCTTTCAGCAGGCTACAGTTGCTATTGCTGGCTCCTGGGCAACCGTAAGGACACGGAGTTCGACCGTGAGAAACTCGAGCGCATGCTCGACACGGTGGCCCTAACGATTCATGACAGCCCCGACCGGGCTCGCTATGCCATGAATTATTTTGTCATCACGGTGGGCATTTCATATGTGCCCCTGCATGAAAAAGCCCTGGCCATTGCCCGGTCGATTGGTCCAGTGGAAATCTTGCGCGGCAAGAAAAAGCTCAGTGTGCCGAATGCAGTGGAAGCCATTGAGTCTGCCGTGCAGAAAAATCGCCTCGGATTCAAACGCAAATACGTCCGCTGCTAGATGGTGCTGTCTTGGTCTATTTCTATCTGAATCCGTACTAATAAGAATACGGGACTCACTTTCTGCTGACATTTATTTAAACAGACCGGCAATGACCTTGATCGCAACAAAGAAGAGGACGAGAACGATGAAAACGCCTGCCAGACCGACGGCAGCGACGAAAAGGCCCTGGTCGATGAGGGATGCTTGCCTGAGTTGTTCAATCATGTGATGATACCTCCAAAATCGCTGAATTCAGATGCCACGTCCGGCCAGCAGCGTGACCAGAGCGATGACCAGGCCGCCGGCTACGATCGAACCGAGCTGGCCCGCCACATTGGCGCTGACGGCCTGCATCAGGATGAAATTGTGCGGATCTTCCGCCTTGGCGATTTTCTGGATCACCCGCGCCGACATAGGGAAGGCAGAGATTCCCGCGGCTCCGACCATCGGATTGATCTTGTGTTTCAGGAACAGATTCAAAAACTTGGCGAAGAGCACACCCCCTGCAGTGTCGAAGACAAAGGCGATCAGGCCGAGGACCATGATGGCGGCAGTATTCCACTGCAGGAACTGGTCGGCAATCATGGTGGAGCCGATCGTGATCCCGAGCAGGATGGTGACCAGGTTGGACAGCTCATGCTGAGCCGATTTGGACAAGCGTTCCAGGACACCGCATTCGCGGATCAGGTTACCAAACATCAGGGAACCGACCAGGGGCACGCTCATTGGTACGATGATGCCAGCGATGATCGTGATCGCGATCGGGAAGATGATTTTGACGGTTTGAGAGACAGCATGCTCGTGGAAATGCATGCGGATTTTCCGCTCCTTTTCCGTGGTCAGGGCATAGATGACCGGCGGCTGGATGATCGGGACCAGCGACATGTAGGAGTACGCAGCGACCGAGATCGGCCCCATGTATTCGCGCAGGTTGAAATGGTTGGCGACGTACAGGGTTGTCGGTCCATCGGCCGCGCCGATGATGCCAACGGCTGAAGCGAGACGCAGGACCAGGTTGGGATCGGTTACTCCGAGGATTGGCAACAGGCCGAGCGTAATCAGGAACGTGGCGAAAATGCCGAACTGGGCGGCGGCACCAAAGAAAATCATGTAGGGGCTGGTCAGAAGGGGAGAGAAGTCGATCATGGCTCCAACTGCGATGAAGATCAGGATCGGGAAGAGTTCGGTGGCGATTCCGGCTTCAAACAGGATCTTGAGAAAACCGGGCTCCATCTCCGTGCCGACTACCGCAGCCATGCCTTCGACAACTGGCGGTAAATTGGCCAGGATGGCACCAAAACCAATCGGCAGCAGCAAGGCTGGTTCGTAATCCTTGGCGATGGCCAGATAGATCAGGATCCCGGAAATGGCAAACATGACCAGAGATTTGATGCCAGCAGCAGTCCCGAAATAAAGAATCCCGCTGAAAATTTCTGCAAGCAGCTCCAACATGACGGAAGACCCTCCCTTTTAAAGCAATGAGGACTGGTATGGGAGCAGGAACAGGTCCGTCGCATGTAACAGGATGCCAAAACCTAGATGCCAAAAACCCCACGATTTTCATTATACACAAAAAAGTAAAACCTATTCACCGAAATCTCCGGTATATTCCACGAGAACGGAACTTCTAACCCCTTCCAGATCGGCCAGTTGAGTGACAAAGGCCGTGTTCTGGCCCCGGAACCGCACCTGGTACGTGAGCTCGGTGAGATTTCTCGTGCTGGTCTTGTTTTTCAGCGTCTTGCGCAGGGGATGCAGGATGCGCTGGACCTCTTCGTTGGCCGCTGGCTCGAATTTCACAATCAGCAGATAGGCATGGGAGGAGGGACGCATCTGGACGATCAGGATGTAAACCAGGGAAATGAACAGGGTGGCAACAAAAGCCACGATGTAGAGTCCAGCTCCGCTGGTAATGCCGACAGCAATGGCAAAGAAGAGAAACCCGACATCGAGTGGATCCTTGACCGCGGTGCGGAAACGGACGATGCTCAAGGCACCGACCATTCCGAGAGAAAGGAGGATATTGGAGCTGATCGTCATAACGATGAAGGAAGTGACCAGCGCCACCATGACCAGCAGCACGTTGAAACTGTTGTTGTAGACGATGCCGCGGTAGAAGAATTTGTAGACCACATAGATGATCATGGCATTGAGGAAAGCGGTCAGCAGTGACAATGCGATTCCGCTTAAGGAGAGGTCGACCAGCTGGCCGTTCTCCAGGAAACCTTTTTTGAAAATATCGACAAAACTAGTCATGTTGACGCACCCTTTCTCGCCTGTTCTGGCATAACACAAATTTGGAAATGGCAAATCGCTGCAAGCCTTGGTCTGCTATCAATTGATGGACCATTCGGGGCAGGAAATCATCGAATTTGACTTCCATGACCAGGATCCCGGGCGGCAGGACTGGACTCAGGACCAGATCTGGGGCAAACAAGTCCTGACCCTGCAAGGAGGCTGCAATGGCTTTGTCAAAGGTGATCCGGACATTTCCGGCCTCCGTCAGATAGGCTTCCCGGGTGTACTCAACGATAGTCGCCGGCCGCAGCAACTTGATCTTGCGCAGGCCGTAAAACTGGCGGCAGAACACTTCATCCCGTTGGAGCAGGAAATCATCATCGTCCTGCAAGATCCGGTCATAGTCCGCGCGACTCAGGCGCGTGCTGGTCTTGGCCGTCAGGTCATCGTATTTGGCTTTGCTTTCCAGCTTGATGACAGCATCGTTGTGCTCATAGGTCCGGATGCGGAATTTCTCCCGGAACCGCACCCCGTCGATTTTTTCCCGCTTGGCAGTGTGGTGAAGATCATCAAAATAGAGGCTCGATACGACATAACCGTCATCCCGGTGCATGTGTTCATCCGGACTGAGGACCGGATGCAGCCTTGCGCGCAACCGATGATAGGTTTGCTCGGTCAGGAAAAATTTGTATTCATGGCGCAACGGCCGTCCTTGATGGTCCATGGTTTACTGTCCACCCAGCTTGACCTGGCGCACGCCATAGTAAACTTCACTTTGTTTTAAATCCTTGTATGAATCGAGAGAGATTTGCTCATGCCCATCTGAATCAATGATGGTTACTGCCATGAAATAGGTGCCAGCTTCGATCGGTAATGGGTAGTCGAAATATGGTTGAGCAATCCTATCGCTATCGATCAGAATCTGCTTTAGTTCAGGATCTTTGGCTAAAACAAACCTGTATTTCAATGTGTTTTGCTGCATGTCACGTGAAGATTCCCAAGAAAAATAATAACCTTGCCCTCTGGGTTCAGGTTCTGCCGTAAAAACAGGTAGTGGATAGTTCAATGATTCCATGTACAGCTGGTAATTGTTCTCAATTACAACAGGAAACTGATCCAGATAGGAATTCAATTCGCTTGGCGGAAAGTCCAATAAACCCAGGTCAGGACTCCGGACCATGAAAGTGCTCAAGACGTGACGATAAGGTTCCAACTGTTGCAAGATCCGTTCTTCAGTGAAAAGGGTTGTTCGTAAGTGCTCAATTTTTTCAGTCAGCTTATCCACGTGAGACTGCTCGAGAAAATAGCGGCGGTGTAGCAAAACCCCCGTGTACTGTTGAATCCCTCGCAGTGAAGGCGGAACTTGGTAATCGCTTGTATAAGCTCCAAAATGAAAAGTGCCATCATAATCCCATGGCAGAAAATACCAAGTCAGAGAATTACTTGGACTATATAACATGAAATTATGGTCAATGGTATCCCCGTTACCAAGCAGGATGTTAATTGCCATCCAAGTCAGATAATTTTCTTCATTAAAGTACAATGGAAAGATCGACGTGAAGTCCTCATTGATATTGTTGATGTGCTCAACCATTTTGAGAAGCTTGGTGTGATCCTTTGCTTCACGAATCCCTAGAATGGTTTCAAAAAGAGTCTCATCATAATCTGGATCGTCCACATTTTTCAGAGCATCATAGTTTCTGAATTCAAATCGTTCGGCTTTATAGATGGTTCCATCTGGATCCAGACCGTGAGATTCAAGGAAGGTTTTGTTGGGCTGTTCGACCAAGGTATAGAGACCATAATCTTTATAAACGCTTGACTCATCTGCAGCAGCATCGCGAACATAAAGATGGACAAACCGAGTTCTCAAACTGGCAAAATGATCCAGCTGTTCCATCATGTCCATGGAAAACTTGTTGGCGATTTTACTGATATCGTTAACATGCTTGTTCAGATTTAAAACCTTCATGCCTTGAAGATTATCCTTTTGGTCCAATAATTCGATGCGGAACGATTTAATAGTTGCGCCACGTGCAGAATTACCTCTGACACGAATTGCAGCATTGACAATTTCCGTGTCGACTAGTGGAGAAAGCGGGCCATCCTTTGCAGCAATGATGGCATTAGCATCCAACGTAGGATTGAAATCCTGATTAAAGGCCTGGTGATAATCAAAAACTGAAAAATCTATCCGACCTTCGATCGTGTCTGTTGGGAAAACCGTCAAATAGATCGCATCAACACCATCATCAGGATCTGAACGGTAAATGGCCTTGTTCTCTTTTAACGGACGTCCATTCAAAGCACTGGTTTCGATGGTCCAAGTGTCCATTACAGATTCTTCTATTTCATCTGGTACTTCCACTTGGGCGATGCTTTGCTGGAACAAGAACCCAAACAGGACGATCCCGGCCAGGCTGACCAGACTGACCAGGAAAACGGCTGAACGATGACTGATTCGCTTCACAGATAACCTCGTCGATTCAATGATTGACTGGGCTCAGGTGCCGGTCCGGCAAAACAATTGGGCATTGATGTTGCCCAGATAGTCGCGCAACCGCAGGAAGGCATAGATCCAGCTGGCCATGCCTCCAGCCAGAAGCGGCAATGGAAAGTAGGAAATGCCAAGTCGCAGGACGATCAGTGTTGCAGCCAGCGTCACAACAAAGAAGACCAGCATGGTCATCAGGCTGCCAGCCTGATCATCAAAATAATAGAGGAAAACGGTGGTAAAGTACATCAGACTGGTGGTATAGAGGCTGATGCCAAGGATAGGGAAATAATTGAGCACCAGGCCGCCATAACCGATCATCGGCAGGAAAATAATGCCAAGCGAGGTGAGCAACAAGGTGATGATCAGCTGGACCTCATAAATATAGAAGAGCTCGAGGGTGATCGTCCGGACCATTTGGACCCGGTTTTTTTCAATCATGCGGTAGGTGCCATGGACCAGGCTGGAGACATAACGCTGGTATTTTTCGAAAAAATTCGTTTCGACTTTGACTACAAAGATAACGGTCGAGGAGACATTGGCCAGGATGGCCAGGAACATCGCCATGTCATAGGCAGGGGCGACCCGGAAGATGGCGACGGGGGTCGAAAGATCCGAGAAGAACCAGAAGAAAAGGGTGGGAATGTAAAGGGTCAGCATGTAGAGAAAACCACCCCAGAACAGCATCAGGTTGCGCCGGAAATGTCCGAGAAAGAGGAAATACGTCTGGGCGGAGCCCTTGAAAAAGGTCAGAACCAGATAAATCAGGATGATGTCGATCAGCGAAAAGGCCAGGAGCATGCCGAGCAGCACTGAAAACAGCAAGTCCTGCCCCAGGACCAGGTAGAAGCCAAAGAACGCAGCAATTCCCAGCAAGATGCTGACCAGATAAGCCAGGCTGATCCGGCCATATTCCTTGATTGCAGAAATGAAATTCATCACCGCATAGGTGATGGCAATCACCAGGTAGAGGGCGTAATACGCCAACAGGTAACTGGCAGCGACAGCGGTATGGCGCCACAGCAGCCACGTGACCGCTCCACCGGCCAGGGCAGCCAGTGAACTCACCAGGACCAGTGACCCAATCAAGGCTGCCGGCACGTTTTCCACCGTGCCATCGTTGATCTGGTCAGCGATGAAACGCGACAGGATCGTTCCGGTGGCACCTGAAATCAGCAGATTGATCAAAAACAGGTAGAACAGAGAGGCCGAGAAAAACAGCCGGTCCCCTTCGCTGGCGCCAAAGTGGTTGAGGCCGGCATTGATCAACAGCAACATGCCGATGAATGTGAGTGTTGGTCCGATGGTCGTGAAGGTGGCAAATAAGACGCCTTTCAATTTCGCGGTCATCGAGTTTTCGGAAAAGATTTTGCGGAGTTTGAAACCAATGCCTGCCATGTCAGTCCCCCTGGCTGGGTGGCGTTGTTGCCAGCCAATTCCTGTAGAGTGCTTCGTATTGCCTGAGGAAATCCTGTTTCTGGTACAAGCGCTGGATGCGTGTTTGACCGGCCTGGCCCATCTGCCTGCGCCGGGCTGGATGATGGGCCAGATCAACAATTGCCAGGGCAATGCGTTCCACATCCATGACAGGTACGACCAGACCGGCTGCCCCCAGGTCATCGCTACCCGTGCCCTGGAGCAGCTCCTGGCAAGCCCCGACATGGGTGGCAATCTGGGCAATACCGGCAGCCATCCCCTCCATGACAGCCAGCGGCTGCCCCTCGCTGATGCTGGTCAGAAGCATTAGGTCAAATCCAGCGATATGATCCCGGACTTGGATCCGGCCGGCAAAGGATACCTGTTTTGTCCCCAGTTCAGCCAGCAGCTGCTGGCACTCTCTGGTATAGTCGGGATCTTCATCAACAGGGCCGCAAATCACCAGTTCCAGCTGGGGGACATGCTTTTGAGCATGATCAAAGGCCAGCAGCATGGTCTTGATATCCTTGATCGGCACGACACGGACAACGGCTCCTACCCGGATGAAATCACGGTTGCGCGCCGGTTCGGGCAGCGCAGAAAACACCGCCCAATCGACGCCGTTGGGGATCACCTGCGTTTTCCCAGGCGGACAGCCAAGCTCGACCTGCAGGTTGCGATTCTGTTCAAACAGGGCAATCACACGATCTGCTTTCAGATAGGCGATGCGGGCCAGTTTGTAGAAAAAATGGATCCAGAGTTTTTTGAAATCGCCAATCACCCATTCGGCCTTGATGATTTCTTCTTCGCGTTCCCGTGTGTAGATGCCGTGCTCAGTAATCAGCAGGGGCCGGCTAGTGACATGGGCAGCGACACTGCCGATCAGGCCGGCATAGCCTGTCGATACTGCATGGTAGAGATCAGCTGCTGGGATATCATCCGCCAGGACCTTCATCAGGGGGAAATACATCGAGCGCAGATTCCAGAGATAGTCATTGAAGACCGTGCGGCTGTAGTCCTGCTGGTACAACTTTACAGCAAGTTTGAAGAAGGCTTCGCCCATGAGTACGTCAACCAGATGCTGGCGATGGCGCTGGATCAGGTCCAGGATGGACTGCCAGGCGATGCCGGCTGTATCGTCCAGGATCAGTGCTTCCAGGGCTTGCTGCTCATCTGGGGTGAGCCTTGTTTTTCCCGGGCCAGGCTGGAACGGGTGATCTTCCAGATAGACGGTCCGGATGTCAATCAGATTGGACGGCAGCGTGTATTTGTACTGGCCCATTTCCTTCCGGTTGGTGGCAATGCTCCAGATGATGAAATCATGATCCGGGAACTGTTCGACCAGCATCTGGATCCAGGTGGAGACACCACCAGCGACATAGGGGTAGCTCCCTTCGCAGATCAGACAGATCCGTTTTCGTGTTGCGTGGCTCTCCATCGGCAATTCCTCCGGTATCATGAAAACTCCAGGGTGAATTGAGGGGTATCAGCGATCACCAGGCTGTAGGTTTGGTTGATGGACTGGACCGTCGCACCCGTCGCCCGTACGATGGGAGTCTCACTGCGGAAGAAAAAAGCTTGACCGGGTGAGAACTGCTGGCAGGTCACGGTCATCTGGTTGCCCTTGGTCCGGGTTGAGTAGGAGAGCTGCCGGGTCGCCTTCAGCTGACTGGCAGCTGGCGAAATCGTCAGATCGGAGAGCCAGCGCACCGGGGCAAAATACTGGTCACAGAGCTCGTCAAAGAACTCATCCAGCTCATTCCAGTTGCTGTCCTTTTCTGGCACGGTGAACAGGTAATTGACATCAAAACTGTGTGAGACCAGGCCCTGGGTGGTCAGTTGGGAGAGGTACGTCAGAAACTGGTCCCGGTCGATTTTGAATCCATGGGTGATGGTCGGGAAGAGGGTGATCGTCTCATCTCGGGCCAGCTGGTCCAGGTCAGATTGCTTTTCAGGACTGGCAAAAAAGTCGAGGGGGTAACGCAGTATGGATATTTCCGGAAAGGCTTGCCGGATTGCTGCCAGATGTTGGGGCTGGATCGTCCCATACAGAGGGTAATAGCTGCGCAGGACATAGTTGGGCAGGGAATCCCGGAAAAAGACGGCCATGTCGGCGACTCTTTCTTCCGTCAGTTCAGCAATCCCATTATGGTCACCGGCCAGCATGATTTCGCCATCAAGCTTGAGGACTTGCTTGTTGACAAAGGAAAAGGTCTGCAGGTTGACTTGGCTGATCTTGAACGGGTTGGCATCGATGCCGATGAAGCTGGTCGTATAGGTCAGGTCCAGCAGGGTGGCTTTCTGTTCGAAAATGTTCCACAGCTGGTCCCGGACAAAGGATTCGGCACTGCGGCCATAGTATTGGAACGAAAGCCGGTCGTTGCTGTCAAACAAGGGTGGTGCGGCATCGAGGGCCACGACTTCGGCATTGACGACTGGGTAGATCAGCTGGCCGGCCATTTCCCCCAGGAGTGGCACCAGAAAACCAGCTGTGATTGGATTTTCCAGCAAAGGACCGCTCATGACACCCACACGGCCGGACTCGTACGGATGGACCCAGACCAGCGGCAATTTGTCAGGCGTTTCGATCAGAACCTGTGCAGGTGCTTGAACGCGCACATTCAAGGTCATGAAAGGATCAAGGCCAGTCATGTCTGTTTCCGGATAAGGCAAGGTGCCTTCGCAAAAGCGCAAGGCATCAACGGTTGAAAATTCACCGCGTTCCCGGATCCCCAGCAACGGATCGAGGTAGGTTTGGGTATAGTCCGGCGAAATCCCGGCAGCGAGGATCAGGCCGCCCCCTCTGCGGACAAATTCCGCCAGGTCAACGGGATCATAGACCTGTGCCAGGTCTTTGACGACCAGAATCAATGTCTCGCCCAGCAGGAGGTCATTGGCTTGCAGCTGATTACGCGTCCGGTAGCTAAGGCCCAGGAGGTCGAGGACCGCCAATGTCTGTTTCTGAATCGCAATTTCCTGTGGATTGGCCGGTACCCCTGCCACCACATATCTCTGGTCCGGTTTTCCATCTGGTGCTGTTGCATCGAGCAAAGACTCGTTAGTAACCGTGGCCCAGGGATTGGTGTCAGCACTGCTGAGAAACTGGTTATCTAAATTGTACGCAAAAAACAGCAGCCCGGACAACAGGAGCAGCATCAGCAGGATGACCAGTCGTCGTGATGACAAACGCATCAAAGGCTGCGCTCCTTCCAGAACCGGATCAGGTTGAGTCCATTTTCGGACACGACGAGCCTGGTCCGCAGAAATTCATCCAACGCCACTTCAAAGGCGTCCCGGTCACGCAGCAGGTAGAGGATCTTGAGGCGTTGGAGCCAGGTTGCCTCGCTGTGAAAATGCGTGTTGGCTGCAATGGCTTTGGCCAGGGCCTCGTGCGGCCGCTGGATGGCCAGCAAAGCTTCGGACCAGCTGATCCTATCTGTCTCTGTGACAAAGTCTGGTCCCAGTAACTCGAGCTGGTGATACAAATCCTGTTGCTTGTTGCGATAAAAGTAAGTTTCGCGCTCGGTCAACAGGGAGAAATCCAGCAATCTGGCCACCCCGTCCAGCAAACTGCGCAGGACTTCGAGGTTGTTCGGCTCGGCATAATGCTGGGCTTCCAACGCCTGGACTGCATTTTTCAACCGGCGGTTGATTTCCAGGGAGGCCGAAGCGGCATAGTGAGCAGTCTCCGTATCATCGTCATCCAGTGCTGACTGGAGCAGGTCCGGACTTTGCATGAGGTCATGGCGCAAGATCCCCATCAACAACGATCGTTTCTCCTGGCTGCTGGACACTGTGGCTGCTTCGTGGAAAGACACTTCGTTGATTTCTTCAGCCACATCTGGGTCATGGGCGAAATCTTCCTGCACCAAATTGAGACGGACATTGGATTCGTCGTAGAGGTTGTGGTGTTGTGTGATGCTAAACCAGAATACGGGGATGAAATAGAAAGCAAAACCCAGTCCGGGCAAGATCAGGAAAAACAAAGCCAGCAGGCGTTGGGGACGATGGCGGTTCAGCAGGAAATAGAGTCCGGCAGCCACTGTATTCACCAGCAGAAGGATCTGGACGCTGTTCATGGTTGTCACCGGTCCAGTCCAGTCAGGCTGTCTGGTTGCTCCGGATCGACCGGACAGACTTCGAATGCAACCCCGCTTGACGCCAACCGGGCACAGACCGCCGGCAGATCGGCCCCGCTGGTGTTTTTGAGCAGGACATACAGGCGATCCAAGGAATCAACGCCAAACAGGTCGGTGGACCGGAAATGTCGGGCCACCTGGTGGTACAGATCTACCGGAAGTGACGGACCATTCAACTTCAGGACGGAGAAGTCCGATTGCTGTCTGTTTTTGTCATCCTGGGCCAAACGCAGGCATTTGGCAAATTCAGCGGCCACAAAGATTTCGGAGTCGCCCAAGAAGCGTTCGCCCCGGGTTTTTTCTTCATACTGGAAGGCCCTGATGAACGAAGAGCTGATCAGGGCGATCAAGGTCCGCAGCAAATTGACCTGGTAGAGCGACATCATTTCAAATGGCAATTCACGGATGATGATCAGCGCCAGAATCTGCCCCTGGTAGTGGATCGCCCCTGCCAGTGCCGGACTGGTTTCTGACCATTGGTCGCCGATGAAGATCTCATTCTGGCCGAGTTTTTCCGCCAGGGCAGGGAAATCATCCAGTTTAAATGATTTGCCCTGGAACAGCGAGCGTTCGTTTGATGCTCCGACCAGACGGGTATAGCCACTGCGTTGATCGAATGTGTAAACGGCTACGGAAGGGACTTCCATGACATCCTGGATTACAGTGACCAGCGAGGAATAGATCACCCTCGGATCGAGCGTGTCAAGCTGGCGGGTAATGTCGTACAACCGGGGCAAGCTGTTGCGGTAGCTGACCAACCGCTTTTCGTACTGGTGCTTGATCATGACATTGCTGTCATTGATCCGCTTCAGTTCCGAAAACTCGTTGTGCAGGTAGTCTCGCTCCGATTGGGCCAGGCCAGCCGCTTTCCGGTACTGGTCGACTGCATAGCCGACCACCACACCGGCAAAAATCAGGTAGGCCAGGCGCAGGAACGTGTCCGGCTTGAGAATGACCGCGAGGATTTCAGTCGAGTTTCCAGTTGCTGTCACCACATAATAGGCAAAGGCCAGCAAAACGGAGAGGACACCCTGCTGGATTCCAAAAAACAGACTGGTTGTCAAAACAAAAACGGTCATCAGGTCGATCTGGCGCAGAATATCGTGATTGGAAACCTGCAGGCTGAGCCAAGCCATCACGGCAAAGAAAAGTCCAGTCTGGAAGATTTGGCCCGGGAGGGAATTGGCCCGGAACCGCACGGTGCGTGAGCGTTTCAACGGTTCCGGTGCCAGGTCGGCTTGCACCCATTCTGGCAGCTGTTCTTCAAACGGCCGCAGTTCCACCCATTCCAATTCACGCTTGATGGCTGTGACATCCGCTGGATAATGGGCTGGCTGGCCGGTTTCGCGCGCCAGGACCGTAGAGCTGCCCAGGATTTCCTTGATTGTGGCATACAGTTCGATGGCAGGGGTCGTCCGCATGCTGGACACCGTGTAAATGCCTGGGCGACCACTGTTGAGCACCCGGACCAGAGCGTCGACGGCATCACCCAGGGACAGCAGATGATAGGTTTGCCGGGTGTTGACAGTCACCTCAGGCAGCAGGTTCAGCTGGCGTGCGATCGATGAGATGACATCGTTTTTCTGAGCAGCAAGTCCATAGCCGCCCAGGTCGGCAAAACGCAGGACACTCAGTTCCAGCTTGCGAATCCGGCAAAATTCACGCGCCAGATTTTCGCCCTGCATACAGAGCAAGCCTTTGACCGATTCAGGCTGCAAGACATCAGACTCTTTAGAACCAGCTGATGACAGGGCTTCTGGATCCTGCGGCGGATAGACTTCCATCGATGACAGGTAGACCATGAGCCCTGCCTGGTGTTTGGCAGCCAGATGAAGGCAATTGAACAGTTCGCCCAGATAAGCACTTGCCTGCTCCATGTCCCAGACAGCATCGCCCAAAAACCGTCCGGCAAAAACGACCCGGTCTGGTTTGAAACTGGCCCAGGCCTTGTCGAGGCCCGGTGAATCGGCGGCAAAACCAAACCAGTGATATGACAACGTTGGTCTTGCCTGGGGCAGGAAATCACTCGTTGCCACCAGTCCGACGGTATGGCCTTCCTTGCCAAGGCGGTTGATCCATTCCCTGGCAAACGGGTCACTCGAGCCAATCAGGAGCACTTTCATATCACAGGCCTCCATCAACTGTCAGAATCATCAAAAGGGGTCAGATGGACCAGAGGATATTCAGAAAATTCAAGGGATTTGAATTTGACAAGATTGTATCATAGATTAACCGTCATGGTATACGTTCAGGATCTGAAGTCTCATTGCGTATTGCCGTAATCTTACCGTGAAAAGTGAAGCGTGACACTTTATGCGGCATGTGCCTACCTTGGTGCTAACCCTCGCGCGGGTCGCTCACGCCCTCGCGCGGCGACGGCCCACTCGAACATTACTCGCGCCACCTGCCGTTCCCAAGTCTGAAACAATATAATAACAATAAAAATATATTGAAAAACAATAAATTCATGCTATGCTGATAGCAACAACAACACTGAGGTGTCGCTTATGCAGCATGGCTCAACCTTGTTTCTCAAAATCGCGGTTTTCCTGATCGGTTTGCCGGTCCTTGCCGCCTGTATCTTCCTGGTCCCTGGACTTTCCCGCCTGATCATCCAGTACTCGCCTGATCTTGCCGCTCTCCGATACCTCTTCCTGGCTGGTGTCTACGCGTCTGCCCTGGCCTTTTTCCAGGCCCTGGCTCAGGCCTTGGGATTGCTCAGCCTGATCGATCGCAGTCAAGCCTTTTCCGATGCCTCGGTCCGCTGCCTGAAAAATATCAAGCTTTCGGCTGTGATCATCAGCATCCTCTACATCGCCCAGTTGCCCATGCTGTACCTGATGGCGGAGGGCGACGATGCGCCTGGCCTGATCGTGATTGGCCTTCTGATCATCTTTGCTTCCTTGGTGATCGCGGTGTTCGCTGCTGTCCTCCAGCGGCTCCTGAACGATGCCATCCAGCTCAAGTCCGAAGTCGATCTGACGGTGTGAGGAGAGGGATATGGCGATCATCATCAATCTCGATGTCATGCTGGCGCGGCGCAAAATGAGTGTCACGGAACTGACCGAGAAGGTTGGCATCACCATGGCCAACCTGTCGATCTTGAAAAATGGCAAGGCCAGGGCGATCCGGTTTTCGACGCTGGATGCCATTTGCCAGGCGCTCGACTGCCAGCCTGGCGATATCCTGGAATACCGTCCAGAGGAGGCATGACACCATGGACATGAAGGAAAAAATCCTGAACAATCTTGATAATCCACATGCACTGGAACTTCTGTTTCGCCAGGATCCTGCTGCCTTTCGCCGGGCGTTTCCGGAGGCCAGAAAGCAAGACCCGGAGTCCATCGTTCTGGCTGTCTGGCAGGAAAGATTCATGGAGCAAGCTGAGGCATCTGAAGCAAAATCTCGCTTGCTGGCCAGAGACCTGCGCCTGGCTCTGCTGCTGGCGGCCTTGGCTGGCCTGTGCACCAGGGTCATCCTGCATTTTGTGATCGGACAAACCATCGCTCCGGTCAACATCCTGTACGGCGTGGTTCCCTTTATGGCCGCGTATTTCGCCCTGACCCAGAAGCCAGACAAAAAATTGCTGCTGAACTTGGCCGGCCTATTCCTGGGCTCCCTGATCTACATCAACATCCTGCCCCTGCAAGAGAGCGACAGCATCATCATGGCCTATCTTCATCTGCCTGTCTTTCTCTGGATCGTCCTGGGACTGGCCTTTACAGGCAATGACCATTGCTCAATCGAGGCGCGGCTCGCCTATATCCGGTTCAACGGTGAATTTGCCATCGTTTATGCGATCTTTGCCATCAGCGGCATGATTTTGACGGCCCTGACCCTGATGCTGTTTGAGCTGGCGTTGCCGGGCCAGGATGTTGCCAAGTTCTACCTGGAAAATGTCGTCGTTTTCGGTGCCGCTGCCTTGTCACTCGTCGCCACCTATCTGGTCACAACCCAGCTCAAGCTGGCTAAGACACTGGCTCCCTGGATCGCCCGGATCTTCAGTCCGCTGGTTTTCCTGACCCTGCTGGCCTATCTCGCCGTGCTTTTGATGGCCGGTCGCAATCCCTTCCTGGACCGTGATTTCCTGATCGCTTTCAATGGCATTCTCCTGGTCGTCCTGGCCATCACGATCTTTACCCTGACGGAAAAATCAAATGGCGACAAGCGGCAACTGGGTGACCTGCTTACCGTTGCCCTGATCTGCCTGGCACTGATGATTGACATCGTCGCTCTGGCTTCGATCGTGTTCCGGCTGTCTTCATATGGCCTGACACCGAACCGGATCGTGGTGCTCGGGGTCAATCTCCTGATCGGCGGCCATCTGGCCTGGATTCTCGCCGCTTATGGCAAATTTCTGCGCAAAAAGACAGCCCCGCCGGCCGTCCAGCGGGCGGTCACACAGTACCTGCCTGCCTATGGTGCCTGGGCAGCTTTTGTTTTCCTGGCCTTCCCCTGGATCTTCCGCTGATCTGCATCCGGCCTGCTTCTCAGGCCAGCACGCGCCGGATGTAGCCAGGAAACTTAGAGTCCCATCTCTTTGCGGACTGCGGCAAATGTCCGGATGGCAAAGTCCAGATCTGCCTGTGAGTGGGCAGCTGAGATCTGGGTGCGGATCCTGGCCTTGCCCTGGGGGACAACAGGATAGAAGAAGCCAATGACAAATACGCCAAGCTCGATCATGCGCCGTGACATCTCCTGGGCCAGCCGGGCATCACCGAGCATGACCGGTACAATCGGGTGGATGCCATCACCGATGGCAAATCCGGCCCTGGCCATCTGCTCCCGGTAATAGGCCGTATTGGCAAAGAGCTTGTCGCGCAGCTCGGTTGACTCGGTGAGCAACTCAAGCACCCGGATCGAGGCCGCTGTGATCGCAGGCGCCAGGGTATTGGAGAATAAATAAGGCCGGGAACGCTGGCGCAGCAAGTCGATGATTTCCTTTCTGCCGCTGACATAGCCTCCGCTGGCTCCACCGAGCGCCTTGCCCAGGGTGCCAGTCAGGATGTCAACCCGGCCCATGACGCCAGCATGCTCATGTGTGCCGCGGCCGGTCAGGCCCATGAATCCGACGGCGTGGCTGTCGTCGACCAGGACCAGCGCGGCATATTGATCCGCCAGGTCGCAGATCGATTTCAGGTCAGCGATCGTGCCATCCATCGAAAACACGCCATCGGTGACGATGACCCGGATCCGGGCGCTCTGGGCCGCTTGTAACTGAGTTTCCAGATCGGCCATAGAGTTGTTCTTGTAGCGCAAACGCTGGGCCTTGCACAGGCGGATGCCGTCAATCAGGCTGGCATGGTTGAGTTCATCACTGATGATCGCATCCTGGTCTGTGAGCAGCGCTTCGAAAACGCCGCCATTGGCATCGAAACAGGAAGAATAGAGGAGGGTGTCTTCCATGCCGAGAAAGTCTGAGAGTTTCGCCTCCAACTGCTTGTGGATCGCCTGGGTGCCGCAGATGAAACGGACAGAAGAGAGGCCATAGCCCCACTGGTCCAGGGCCGCCTGGGCAGCCTTGATGACTTCTGGATGGCTGGAGAGACCAAGATAATTATTGGCACACAAGTTGAGGATATTGTCGCGGCCGGCAAATTGGATCCGCGCCCCCTGGGCACTTTCCAGGATGCGTTCTTCTTTCCACAAGCCGCTGGCCTGGATTTTTTCTGCTTCGGTGCTGAACAGTTCAATTGCCTTGGTATCCATGGGAATGGTGATCCTCCTGTTTTCTCATTGCTTGAGTGTAGGATGTAGGAACGGCATCTGGTTCAGTTCCAGTCGAGGACGACTTTGCCGGAATTGCCGGAGATCATGGCGGCAAATCCCTGCTCAAAATCCGTATAGTGGAAATGGTGGGTGATGACCGGCGAGATGTCGAGGCCGGTCTGGATCATGGCGGTCATCTTGTACCAGGTCTCATACATTTCCCGGCCATAAATGCCATGGATGGTCAGACCATTGAATACAACCTCGTCCCAGTCAATCACGGTGCCCGGCTTCTGGATACCGAGCATCGCGATCTTGCCACCATGGCACATGACATCGATCATGGTGCGGAAGGCCTGGCCATTGCCGGACATTTCCAGTCCAACATCGAATCCTTCCTTCATGTCCAGTTTCACCATGGCATCCTGGAGGCTTTCGCTGCGCACATCGACAGTCAGGGTTGCACCCATTTTTTTGGCCAGTTCCAGCCGGTAGGGATTGACATCCGAAATAACCACATACCGGGCACCGGCATGCTTGGCCACGGCCACCGCCATGATGCCGATCGGTCCGGCGCCAGTGATCAGGACATCTTCGCCCAGAACGTTGAACGCCAGGGCGGAGTGGACAGCATTGCCAAACGGATCAAAGCAGCTGATGATGTCCAGTGGGATTTTCGGGTCACAGAGCCAGACATTGGTGACGGGTATGGAAAGATATTCGGCAAAAGCGCCTGGCCGATTCACCCCCACGCCGCTGGTATGGCTGCACAGGTGGCGTCGTCCCGCCAGGCAGTTGCGACAGCGCCCGCAGACGACATGACCTTCACCGGATACGATGTCCCCGATCGAAAAATCGTGGACATTGCTGCCCATCGCGGCGATCGTGCCAACAAATTCATGGCCGATGGTCATCGGAACCGGAATGGTTTTCTGGGACCATTCGTCCCAATTGTAGATATGGACATCCGTGCCACAAATAGACGTCTTGATGATTTTGATCAGGACGTCATTGATGCCGATTTCCGGAACGGGCACTTCGTCGAGCCAGAGGCCTGGCTGGGCGAATTTTTTGACCAGGGCTTTCATCATCTGCTTGTCTGCCATTGAAAGGTACCTCCCAATGGATCTATTATAAACATCTCTTTAGTCAATGTGGCATTCGCAAGGCCAGCCAATGAGCAATTTTTACCACAATATAAACAAGAATCCGGGGTCGATCACCTCTGGTTTGAGTTATGATGTAAATAAATTAATCATAAAGGAGCTTGATGACCATGGGTGTTGATTTGCGCCAGAAACCGTATTTCCTGGACGATGATGGGATCCGCTGGGTCCAGGACACCATCGCCAGCATGACCGTGGAAGAAAAAATCGGCCAGCTGTTCGTCAACATGGGTGCCAGCCGCGATGAAGGCTATTTGAAAAGTGTCGTCGACACGTACCACATCGGTGCGGTCCGCTACAATCCGGGCAACGCTGAGGAAGTGTACGAACAGAACCGGATCCTGCAGGAAAACAGCAAGATCCCGCTTTTGATTGCAGCCAATACTGAAGCCGGTGGCAATGGTGCCTGCCGGGATGGTACCGAAGTCGGCTACCATGTCAAAGTCGCCGCTACCAATGACCCCCATTATGCCTATGAACTGGGCCGGATTTCCGGAGTCGAGGCCGCTGCCATCGGGTGCAACTGGAGCTTTGCCCCGATTGTCGACATCCTGTATAACTGGCGCAATCCGATCATCTCCAGCCGGGCATTCTCCAATGATCCAGACAAGGTCCTGGCGATGAGCCTGGCCTACATGCAGGGGATCCGCGAAAGCAACATCGCTCCTGCTGCCAAGCATTTCCCGGGAGATGGTGTCGATGAACGGGACCAGCACCTGTCCTTTTCGGTCAATTCCTTCAGCTGTGAAGACTGGGATGCTACCTATGGCAAGGTTTACCAGGGCTTGATTGATGCCGGACTGCCTTCGATCATGGCTGGCCACATCCATTTACCTGCCTACACCCGTCGTTTCAATCCGGACCAGCCTGAGTCCGCGATGCTCCCTGCGACCTTGTCCAAAGAGCTGATCACCGACCTGCTGAAGGGCCAGATGGGTTTCAATGGAGTCGTGGTCACAGACGCCAGCCATATGGTCGCCATGACCGCCTCCATGAAACGGCGCGACATGCTGCCGACCTCTATTGCCGCTGGCTGTGATCTTTTCCTGTTCTTCAATGACCCGGACGAAGATTTTGGCTACATGATGGACGGCTACAAGAATGGCATCATCACCGAAGAGCGCCTGCAGGATGCCCTGACCCGCATCCTCGGCCTGAAAGCCATGCTCGGTCTGCACAAGAAAGCCAAGTCAGACTTGCTGCTGCCCAAGGATGAAGCCATGGCCAAGATTGGCCTGCCGGAAAACAAAGCGGTGTTCAGCCAGGTTGCAGACAAGGCAATCACCCTGGTCAAGAACAAGCAAGCCATTTTCCCACTCGACCCCCAAAAGACCCGGCGCATTCTGCTGGTCGAAGTCAAGGGTCCCGAGAGCCAGTTCGGCAAAGCCATCGCTGGTGGCGGCAATCCGCTCGCTGACCTCAAGGAATTACTGGCTGCAGAAGGCTTTGATGTTTCGATCTATGAATCGCCCCTGGACAAGATCATGAAACTGCCGGAAAACGAAATCGCCAAGGGCATCATGAACGTCTACGCCCAGAAACGGCCGATCTCTGAACTGACCGACAATTACGACCTGATCATCAGTGTCGCCAATGTTGTGCCTGGGACCGTGCAGCGGGTACTCTGGCCAGCCTCCAAGGGAACTCCGGACATTCCATTCTACATCTTCGAAGTGCCTTCGATCTTTGTTTCCGTCCAGTGCCCTTTCCATCTGGCTGACGTGCCCCAGATGCAGACCTACATCAATACGTATGACGCCAAGAAAGAAACCCTCCGTCAGCTGGTTGAAAAAATGGTCGGCCGGTCCGAATTCACCGGCACCAGCCCGGTCGATGCTTTCTGCGGCTTTGTGGACACGCATTACTGAGGCACCATAGTCATTCGCAATTAGCAAATCTATAAAAAACAATGTACCAAAGAGACTGTCCAGGATTCGAAATCAACCTGTTGATAGTCTCTTTTTTTGTGCTTTTTGCTAATTTCAGGCGGATTTCTCTATGAACAATACCATGAAATGATATGATGGATAGAAAATCATCCAGGAGCGTATCGCGATGGCCTATGACAGTCCAGTGAAGGAACCCGTTTCCAGACCGATTCACAGACACACGGCCGACCAGCTTGAGTTGATGTTCAGCCAATCCCTGACCGGGATTTTCTTCATGATGCTGGATGAACCTGTCGTCTGGAATGACACAGTCGACAAGGAAAAAGTCCTGGACTATGTTTTCGATCATCACCGGATTACCGAAGCCAACCAGGCCATGCTGGACCAGTACCGGACCACCCTGTCCGAGTTCATAGGTGCGACGCCAAGCCAGCTGTTTGACCATGATCTAACTTATGGTCGCTCGGTCTGGCGCGAATTTTTTGACAAAGGGCGTTTGCACATCGATACCGATGAAAAACGCATGGATGGCTCGCGCATGGCCGTCCTGGGTGACTACATCTGCCTGTATGATGACCAGGGCCGGATCACCGGTCATTTCGGCGTCCAGATTGACATCACAGACCGGAAACGCATTGAAAAAGAAATGGAACAACAGTCTGCCTTGCAGCAGTTTTTCACCATTTCCCCGGACTTGATGTTCATTCGCAATGACAAGGGCGTGGTCCAGAAAGCTAACCAGGCTTGGCAGACCATCCTTGGATATAGCGTATTTGAACTGGAACATCTCCATTTGCCGGATTTGATTCACCCGGAGGACCGTCTGGCATCAGATGATTTCTTCAAACCTTCCCAGGACCAAGTCCAGGTGTCCCATGTGTTTCGGATGCAGACGAAAGCTGGCACCTATCGCTCGATTGAGTGGTTCTCGCAGACCGTGGATGGATGGTTTTATGCCACCGGACGAGATGTCAGTGAGCAATTACGCAACAAGGAGCAATTGGAAATACTGGCCACGCGTGACAACTTGACTGGTCTGTACAATCGCCATCATTTTGACATGGTGATTAACGATCTGATGGAACATGCCGACCGCTACCATGAGTCCATATCCTGCTTCATGTTTGACTTGGACCATTTCAAAATAGTCAACGATACCTATGGCCACCAGGCAGGTGACCAGGTGCTCAAATCGATGGCCGGGATTGTCGACACAGTCATGCGCCGGTCAGATTTGGCCTTCCGGTTCGGCGGTGAAGAATTCCTGATCCTGATGCCACGCACCTCCATCGGCGGAGCTGCCGTTGCTGCTGAAAAATTGCGGTCAGCGATCGAACACATGGAATTACCGCAAGTTGGACGGCAAACCATCAGTATCGGTGTCTCGGAGCGGATGAAGGCCGAATCCCTGCGCCATTGGCTGCGCCGTACGGACGATGCCCTGTACCAGGCCAAGCAAGGGGGACGCAACCGGGTTATGGATGCACCCAGCCATGACAAGGCCGCTTTATCAGCTTCATGGCTGGACTGGCAGCCAGACTGGAACAGCGGCAATATCCAGATCGACAACCAGCATCGAGACCTGATCCAGATAGCCCAAAAGCTGCTGCATTTGTATCTGACCAATGCCAGTCCCCAAATGATGCAAAACCAGCTTGAACTCATGTTCCAGCATGTCATCATCCATTTTGAGACCGAAGAAAAAATCCTGGAAGACGTCGGTTATCCTGAGCTGGCATCCCATGCCCGGGTCCATGAGAAACTGGTTGCCAAGCTCAATCGTCTTTATCAAGATTATCAAATGGGAGAAGTCAAGACATCGGCATTTTTCTCGTTTGCCATTGACGATGTATTGGTGGAACACTTGGCCAAGGTCGACAAACTTTACTTCGACTGGACGAGCCCCAAGGAATAGCGTATAACAAAAAGCGGCTTAGCCCATTCAATCCAATAGAAAAGGGGATTTTCTATGTCCATTCGCATCGCAATCATTGGTTATGGCAACCTCGGCCGAGGTGTGGAAAGCGCCATCCGGCAAAATCCGGACATGGAGCTGGTTGCTGTCCTGACTCGGCGTGACCCTGCTTCACTTACCTTGCTCACGCCTGGTGTCACAGTCTACCCGATGGAAGCCGCCGAATCCTTGAAGACTCATGTCGATGTTGCCATCCTGTGTGGTGGCAGTGCCACGGACCTGCCCGTCCAGACACCAGAGCTGGCTGGCCTGTTCCATGTGGTTGACAGTTTCGATACCCATGCCAAGATCAATGACCATTTTGCTGCTGTGGACGCTGTCGCCAAGGCAGCTGGTACAGTCGGTATCATCTCGGTCGGCTGGGATCCCGGCATGTTCTCGCTCAATCGCCTCTATGCCAATGCCATCCTGCCGGAGGGCAAGGACTACACGTTCTGGGGCAAGGGCGTCAGCCAGGGCCATTCCGATGCCATTCGCCGTGTCCCCGGTGTCCAGAACGGCAAGCAATACACCATCCCGGTTGACGCAGCTCTGGAGAGCGTCCGGGCAGGGAAGAACCCTGATTTCACAACCCGCGAGAAGCATATCCGTGAATGTTTCGTCGTTGCAGCACCAGGTGCAGACACATCTGCCATTGAGCAGGAAATCAAGACCATGCCCAACTATTTTGCCGATTATGACACCATTGTCCATTTCATCACGGAAGAGGAACTGCAGCGCGACCACAGTGGCATCCCGCATGGTGGCTTTGTCATCCGCTCCGGCCAGACAGGGCTGTCAGGCGAAAGCAAGCATGTGATCGAATACAGTCTCAAGCTCGATTCCAATCCGGAATTTACGGCCAGTGTGCTGGTTGCCTATGCCCGGGCAGCGTACCGCCTGGGTGCCCTGGGCGACAGTGGCTGCAAGACTGTCTTTGACATCGCGCCGGGTCTTTTGAGCCTGCAGAGCGCAGCCGAATTGCGCGAGCACCTGCTGTAAAGCCTTGAAACCCTTGTTGGATTTTGCATCCAGTCGTCGCCTCGACATCATCCTGGCCGGACGGGCCGGGATTGATTTCAATGCAGTCGAATTGAACTGTCGCTTCGCCGATGTTCATTCCTACACCAAGTCGGTCGGTGGTTCTCCGGCCAACATTGCCCAGGGATTGCAGAAACTAGGCATGCGTACTGGTTTTATCGGCAAGGTGTCTGGCGATGGCATGGGTGACTATGTCATCCGGACCATGCAGCAGGCCGGCATTGATACGACCGGTATCCTGCGCGACCAGACAGGGGCACGAAACTGCCTGGCCATCACGGAAGTGCTATCACCTGAAAACAGCGGTTCGTTCCTCTACCGGGAACGGACCGCTGACTTGCTGCTTGAGCCTCGTGATATTGATGCCGATTTCGTCGGATCGGCAAAGGCTGTGCTCATTTCTGGAACTGCCTTGTCCCAGTCTCCTTCGCGTGAAACCATGCTGCATTTGCTGGATCTTGCCAGGCAACAGGATGTCCGGATTGTGTTCGACCTTGATTACCGGCCTTGTGGCTGGCAGAGCAGGGAAGAAACAGCGGCCTGCTATCAAGAGGCGGCTGGGAAATCCGACCTGGTTATCGGCAACCGTGAGGAGTTTACGGCAGCTGGCTGGGGCCAGGCGCAGAATCCAGACTCGGACAGGGAGCTGGCTGAGTCTTATTTCCAGCAGGGTGCTCGCCTGGTGGTGATCAAAGATGGCAGCAGGGGATCCTCTGCCTACACGGTCCAGGGTGAAGTGATCCACTGTGGTGTCTTTCCGGTCCGGATCAGGAAAACATTCGGTTCCGGTGACTCCTATGCAGCCGGTCTGCTGGAAAGACTTTTCCGCGGATATCCCTTGGAAGAAGCCATGACCTATGGCACGGCTTGCGCAGCGATTGTCCTCAGCGGTGCTGTCAGTTGTGCCGAAGCCATGCCGACGCTGGCCCAAGTCGAACAGTATCTGGTGACGCATCCCCTCAGTGGTTCTTGATAAACGTCCCTTTTTCCAGTTCTTTGAAAGCCAATTCGAGCTCGGCTTCGGTATTCATGACGATCGGACCACCCCAGGCGATTGGCTCGTGCAGGGGCTTGGCACAGAGCAGGATAAACCGGATGCCATCCGGACCCGCTTTCGCCCAGAAGGTGTCCCCTTCACTGAACAAGACGGCCTGTTTTTCCCGGGTCAGCTGGGCTGGATCAGATGCATTCTTGTCCGGGTCAAAAATGGCTGTGCCGCTGAAAATGTAAATGAACAGGGTATGGCCCGGTTCACTGGAAAAAGACCATTCCTGGCCAGGCTCCAATTCGACATCGAGGTAAGTGGCCTGCACATAACGGCCCTGGAAAGCCCCGGCCTTCCCCTGATAGTCGCCGGCCACGATCCGGACCGTGTGGCCATCGCCCAGGACGACGGGCACATTTTCCTTCTGGATGTCCCCGTAAGCTGGCGGGGCCATTTTATCTGCAGCAGGCAGGTTGAGCCAGAGCTGGGCGCCGTACATGCGCGCGCTGGCCTTGGGCATTTCCTGATGGATGATCCCTGAACCGGCGGTCATCCACTGACAATCACCATCGAGGATGCTGCCACTGTTGCCGAGGCTGTCGCCATGCTCGATGTCGCCCTGGATCAGGTAGGTGACGGTCTCGATTCCGCGGTGAGGGTGCCAGGGGAAGCCCTTGATGTAGTCCTCCGGGTTCTCAGAGTCAAAAGCATCCAGCATCAGGAAGGGGTCAAAATCCTCTGTGTCCCGGTAGCCCAGGACCCTGACCAGATGGACTCCGGCTCCATCGATGGTTCTTTTTCCTGTGACAATCCGGCGGATCTGGCGTAAGTCGGTCATCTGGTTTTTCCCTCCAATAGACTCCGGTATTCGGGGCGTTTTTCAAAATAGGCCAGGGCAAACGGGCATTGCGCGACAATCTTGAACTCGTTTTCGCGACTGTAGGCGATGACATGCTCGACCAGACGCTGGCCGATCCCCTGGCCTTGCAGACCATTCTTGACGATGGTGTGGGTAATGGTCAGGACGTGGCCTTCAACCGTGAAATCGATCCAGGCCTGGGCGGATTCGTAACTGTCTCCGACAAAGAACATGGATGGACCCTGCTTGATCTCGCGCATGGACAAGCCCCCCTTTCCGGGTGTTTGACTCCATTATAGGAAATCCGGAGCGTTTTTGATATCATGGATTCCTGGAAATTATCCAGCAAGGGGAGGCTTTTCATTGAATTACGCGATAGAAACTCATCTTCGCCAGCGCATCCTGGTCCTGGATGGAGCCATGGGTACTTCGATCCAGAAATTGTCGCTCGGTGAAGCGGATTATTGTGGCGGCTGTGCCTGCCATCACAGCCAGAAGGGCAACAATGACCTCCTCAATTTGAACAAGCCAGAGGTCATCCAGTCCATCCACGAAGCGTACCTCGCAGCAGGGGCTGATATCATCGAGACCAATACCTTCAATGCCAACCGGATTTCCCAGGCCGACTATGATCTGCAGGACGAGGTGTACCAGCTCAACCTGGCCGGTGCCCGCCTGGCCCGGACAGCAGCGGACCTCTGGACGCAAAAAACACCAGACAAGCCCCGTTTCGTCGCCGGTTCGATTGGTCCGACCAACCGGACAGCCTCCCTATCACCCGATGTCGAAGATCCCGGCGCCCGCAACATCACCTTTGATGAATTGCAGGCAGCCTATGAAGAACAGATCGCAGCACTCGTGGACGGCGGTGTCGACCTGCTGCTGGTCGAGACCATTTTCGATGCCTTGAACGCCCGCGCTGCCATCCTGGCCGCCGATAGCGTCCTGACCCAAAAAGGCATTGATCTGCCAGTCATGATCTCCGGCACCATTACGGATAAAAGCGGCCGGATCCTGACCGGTCAGACGCTGGAAGCCTTTGCCGAGAGCATGAAGCACGAACGCGTTTTTTCGATCGGACTGAATTGCGCGTTTGGACCCAGGGACTTGCTGCCCTTCATCCGTGAACTGTCCCAGACTCAGGACCGCTACATCACCTTCCACCCCAACGCGGGCCTGCCCAATTCCCTTGGTGGGTACGACGAGACCCCGGAAGAGATGGCAGTGTTTGTCCGCGAACTGGCCCTGGAAGGCCATCTCAATATCGTCGGTGGCTGCTGCGGCACGACTCCGGACCACATCCGAGCTTTCAACGAGGGCGTGCAGGGGATTGCACCCCGACCCCTTCCGGCCCTGGAAAAGGAAAGCATATTCTGCGGCCTGGAAGCCATCCATATCAGCAAAGCTTCCAATTTCGTCAATATCGGCGAACGGCTCAATGTTGCCGGCTCCGCCAGATTTGCCCGCCTGATCCGGGAGAAAAAGTACGAAGAAGCCCTTTCCATCGCCCGGGAACAAGTCGATGATGGAGCCCAGATCATTGACGTCAATTTTGATGATGGCCTTCTCGATGCGGTCCATGAGATGGACACCTTCCTCAAGCTGATCGCCAGTGAACCCGAGATTTCGCGCTTGCCAGTCATGATCGACTCCTCGAAATTCGATGTCCTGGTCACCGGGCTCAAGGCCATCCAGGGCAAGGCGATCGTCAATTCGATTTCTTTGAAAGCAGGCGAAGCTGAATTTCTAGCCCAGGCGCGCCAGATCAGGCAATTCGGCGCGGGCGTGGTGGTCATGGCCTTTGATGAAAAAGGCCAGGCCGACACCTATGCCCGCAAAATCGAAATCTGCCAGCGGGCCTATCGACTGCTGGTTGATGTCGCCCACTTCCCGCCGGAAAACATCATTTTCGACCCCAATATCCTGGCCATTGCGACCGGGATCGAGGAACACAACAATTACGCCGTTGATTTCATCGCGGCCACGCGCTGGATCAAGGCCAATTTGCCCCATGCCAAGGTCAGCGGCGGCGTCAGCAATCTGTCCTTTTCGTTCCGCGGCAACAACGTGATCCGCGAAGCCATGCATGCCGTCTTCCTGTATCATGCTATCCAGGCTGGCATGGACATGGGTATCGTCAATCCCGGCCTGATCCAGATTTATGACGAAATCGAGCCGAATCTGCTGGAAAAGGTCGAAGCGGTCGTCCTCAACCAACATCCAGGTGCCGCAGAAGAGCTGCTCGAATTTGCCGAATCAGTCAAAAGTGGTACTTCCGGTCCAGCCAAGGATGTTTTGGCCTGGCGCCAGGCCCCGGCCCGTGATCGGCTCAAGCATGCTCTCGTCAAAGGGATCACGGATTTCATCGAACAGGATGTCGAAGAAGTCCGGTTGACCTTTGACCGCGCCATCGGAGTCATTGAAGGCCCCCTGATGGAAGGCATGAACCATGTCGGCGATTTGTTTGGCGAAGGCAAGATGTTCCTGCCCCAGGTCGTCAAGAGCGCCCGGGTCATGAAAAAAGCGGTCAGCTGCCTGCTGCCTTATATCGAAGCGGAAAAAGAAGCGGGTGCCGGCAGCAGTGCTGGCAAGATCGTCTTTGCCACGGTCAAGGGAGATGTCCACGACATTGGCAAGAACATCGTTGATGTCGTCTTGTCCTGCAACAACTTCGAAGTGATCGACCTCGGTGTCATGGTTGCGGCGGAGACCATCCTCGAGGCCGCGCGCCGGGAACAAGCGGATCTGGTGGCTGTCAGTGGCCTGATCACGCCCTCCCTGGAGGAAATGGCCCACGTGGCGGCCGAGATGGAGCGCGAAGGCTTCACGGTGCCACTGATTCTCGGTGGCGCCACCACGTCCAAGATCCATACCGCCCTGAAAATCGCCCCTCACTACAGTCATGGGGTTGTCTACGTACCCAATGCCTCCAAGGCCGTGGAAGTGGCCAGGAATCTGGTCGATTCTGGGAAGCGGCCCCAGTATCTGGCCGAAATCGAGAGCGAATACGAGATCGTACGCTCCAGACACCAGGCTGCAGCCCGGCCGCTCATTTCAATTGGTGAAGCCAGGGCGAATGGCCTGAAACTTGATTTTTCGCTTGACACCATTGTGGTGCCAACGGTGCGCGGTGTCCATCGTCTGGAGAATGTACCGGTCCAGCAGCTGCGACCCTACATCGACTGGACCTTTTTCTTCATGGCCTGGGATATGCAGGGAATCTACCCCAGAATCCTCGATGATCCCAAATACGGCCCAGAAGCGAGACGTCTGTTTGATGATGCCAACCGGATGCTGGATACACTTGAGCAAGCACAGATCCTGACTGCCAATGCCGTTTATGGCATATTCCCGGCCAACCGGTCAGGCGATGACATCCTGGTGTTCGATCCGGAAAACCACGACCGCCAGATTGCGACCTTCCACACCTTGCGCCAGCAAGTGAGCCGCAAGGATGAAACCTATCGCAGCCTGTCCGACTATCTTGCCCCCCTGGACAGTGGTTTGACCGATTATATCGGCGGATTTGTCGTCACGGCAGGTCTGGGAGCCCAGGCCTATGCCGATCAGCTGCGAGAGGCCGGTGATGATTACTCGGCTTTGCTGGTCAAGCTGCTCGCGGACCGGCTGGCTGAGGCTTTTGCCGAATGGCTGCATGAAAAAATCCGCAAAGAAGACTGGGGCTACGCCAATGATGAAGACCTGACGATAGCTGAGCTGCTCAAGGAGAAATACCAGGGCATCCGCCCGGCTTTTGGCTATCCATCTTTGCGTGATCACCAGGAAAAGGAAACGCTCTTTGCCTTGCTGGATGGCGAGAGCATCGGCGTTTCCCTGACCGACAGCTACATGATGGATCCTCCTGCCAGTGTCTGCGGACTCTATTTCGGTTCGCGCGAGGCCGAATACTTCGATGTCCAGGAAATCAACCGGGACCAGTTCGATGACTACCTGCGGCGCATCGGTCGCACCAGCCAGGAACTGGCCCGCAGCCTTGGTCCGCTGATCCGGTTCAAGGTCTGAACATCGTCCAGCAGCGATAGGCATGCATACATTTTGACATCGTGCCGGTAACAAAAAGCCTTGCCAGAGTCAACGGGTAAACAGTATCCTATACCTAACAAAGGGTTGCCAAGCAAACCCGGATGAACTCAAAGGAGGGACACCCATGACGATTGAAGAAATGAAAAAAGCCTTGCTCGAGTACGGTGCCTCGGCCGGTTTTACCAATTACCAGGCTGAACTCGACCAGATGGATGACGAAGAAATCAAGAAAGTCTACGCCAATACCTTCACGGTCAACAGCTAAGACTAAGAACATCTGTCTTGAAACGTTCAAACACCGGCCAGGCACCCGAGGTGCCCTGGTCCGGTGTTTTTCTTAATACTGTCTTTGACAGCAAACAGACAACAGGGAGGACGACAATGATGATTCACCAACAGCATCCGGCAAAACCAGTGACCTTGGGTATCCTGCTGGTCATTGCCAGCCTGACTTTGTCGGCCTGCAACCTGCCGGGAATCAGCCTGACAACAAAGCCATTGGAACCATCCAGCCTATCCACCAGCCAGGAGACCCAGATGGCACCAGTCACCGAACCGGAACATCCTTATAATCCGGCAGAAACCACTCTCCCAGGACCAGACGAGACAGAAAATGGCCCTGTAGACGTGGTCGAAGAGAACATCAACGCTGAGGATCTGGCAGAGGACCTGCGCCTGACTGATGAAGCGGAAGCTGGCCAGCAGGAAGCGGCTGCTGCTGCCCCGGCAGACAGCGCCGGTGCACCTGGCCTCGATGAACCCGTTCCGGCCATCGCTTATCAGGTCAAACGTCAATTTGATACAAAAATTCCCCAGTCTGTGACCACCCGTCTCTTGTATGACACCTATGTGGTCTATCATGACTACCTGCTGATCACATCCGGCGGAGCCAATATCCGGGAATGGCCGGATGCGTCTTCCGCCAAAGTCGGGCGAGCTGGCTATTTTGATAAAGTCCGTCTGCTGGCTGAAGTCGAAGGCGTCATGGTCGAATCCTATGGCACCAATCTCTGGTATGAAGTCGAACAGGTGGTCGGAGACCAGATCATCCATGGGTTTGTTTTGAGCGCCTTGGGTGAAGTCAGAACCTTCCAGTTTGACAAAATGGTGGAATCTGTGACGACTTTGCAAGCTGAAGTTGATGCCAATGTGACAGGCTATATCTCCAACTATAAAAACTGGACCGGGACAGCGCCTCTTTACCAGGGTGGCACGGTCGATGCCTATGGGACCAAACGCTACCAGTCAGCACCCGCTTACGCTGAGGCCACTACAGAATCGGACTTTCGTTACCTGTCCGATGGCACACTGGTTTCGATCATCGCGGAAACGGACACCTTCTTCAAAGTCCATGTGCCATTTTACGATGGTACATACTATGTCCCGAAAAAATACGTCTCGCTGAAGAATTCCCTGGAGCAGCTTACGAAAGTCATCGTGGTTGACCGGCACAACCAGAATGAAGGTGTTTTCGAATGGGTCGACGGCACCTGGCAATTGGTTTCCTATATCTACGCCACCACGGGTGAACAAGCCCGGCACAAGGAACCCACGGACCTGGGCTATTTCATGGCGATCCAGAAAGTCGACCAATTCCTGTACCTCGATGACATCACCCGGCAGATTGCCGGCTATGCCCCCTATGGCATCCGGTTCAATGGTGGCGCCTACATCCATGGTGTACCGGTCGATCTCAAGATCATCAACGGAACCCGCGTCTTTCCACCCCACCAGGAGTATCTGCACACCATTGGCAGCTTCCCGAGAAGCCATAAATGCGTCCGCAATTACACCAGCCATGCCAAATTTCTCCATGAGTGGACCCAGATTGGCCAAACAGCCATTATTGTCATCGAATAGGTGTAAATTATGCGATAATCAAAGGGAAAACATTCCTGTATCGGAGGACTGCCTGAATGCCGGATCATTCAGAATCCTGTACCACAGACCCCAAAGAGATGGAACCGCGTTTGATGCATGATCAAGCAGCCATTTTGAAGGCTCTTTACGAGAGTGAAGCATTTCTTGACAGGGTGCAAAGTGTTGCCCAGACAGGCCATTGGTATCTGGATATCCCAAGTGGAACGTTGTCCTGGTCGCGGGAGACCTGCCGGATTTTCGGAACGTCGGTCGATGAACCACAATCTCTGGAGACATTTTTCCAATTCATTCATCCGGATGACGTGGCACAGGTTAACCAAGCCTGGTCAGATGCCCTGAATGGCCAGATCTACCAGATCCAGCACCGGATCATGCGCAAGGATGGTGACATCCGCTGGGTTGAAGAGCGGGCGGAAATCTTCTTTGACGAATCTGGAAATCCCAGGCAGGGGCTCGGTACGGTCCAGGACATCACGGACAGAGTCCAGACGGATCAGGAACTGGAACGCTATCGCCAGCATCTGGAGGACATGGTCCAGGCACGTACGCACGAGCTTGAAGCGGCCAGACAGCAGGCTGAATTGGCGAGCAGGGCCAAAAGCACCTTTTTATCCAATATGAGCCATGAAATCCGGACGCCGATGAACGCCATCATTGGCTATGCTTACCTGATGCAGCAAGATCCCCTGACCGTGCGCCAGCGTGAACGGTTGCATAAACTGACAGGGGCAGCCAATCATTTGCTTTCGATTATCAATGACATCCTCGACCTGTCCAAGATCGAATCAGGCCGCTTGCAATTGGATTACCATGAGTTCGACCCGTCCCAGCTGGTGGACCAGGTTTGTGCGGTGATTGCGGACCAGGCTGCGGAAAAGTCTCTTCACCTGATCGTCAAACTCGACCCATTACCACAGACGGTCGTCTCAGACAGCACCCGGGTCAAGCAGATTTTACTGAACTTGACTGGAAATGCTGTTAAATTCACCCATCAGGGATCGATCACCATCCGAGGGAGCCTGCAGCAGACATCCGGCAGGATGGTGCACCTGCGTTTTGAGGTTATAGATACTGGCATAGGCCTTTCTGCCCAGCAAGCTGACCGGATCTTCCAGGATTTTACCCAGGCTGACGCTTCTACAACCCGGCTTTATGGCGGTACAGGCCTGGGGCTTTCCATATCCAAACGACTCGCCGAAGCTCTGGGGGGGACCATTGGTGTATCGAGCCAAATCGGCCAGGGCAGTACTTTCTGGTTCGAAATCCCGATCGGCGTAAACAAGGAGAGACTGCTATGAAATCCAGAACCAACCTGGTCTTGATCGTTGTTTTTGCCCTGAGCCTGAGCTTTCTGGCCGGCTGTGGCCTGTCAGGCAAGGCACGGCAGGCAGACCAGATCCGTGTTGCCGCCATGAAAGGCCCTACGGGGATCGGTCTGGTCCACCTGATGGATCAAGCAGCGAAAAAACCGTATGTCTTTTCCATCCATGGTTCGGCGGATGAAATCACGCCCAAGCTGATCAACGGTGAACTCGACTTGGCCGCAGTCCCTGCCAATCTGGCGTCCGTCCTTTACAACAACACCAAAGGGCAGGTGGTGGTCCTGGCGATCAATACCCTCGGTGTCAATTACCTGGTGGAGACAGGTACGACCATCAAGTCTCTGGAGGATGTGCGTGGCAAGACCATCTATGCTTCTGGCAAGGGCTCCAGCCCTGAATTCGCCTTGCGCTACTTGTTGCAGGAAAATGGCATCGACCCCGACCAGGATGTCACCCTGGAATGGAAATCCGAAGCCACGGAAGTCGTCGCGTTATTGGCTCAGACACCCGGCATGGTCGCCATGTTGCCTCAGCCCTATGTCGCTGTGGCCCAGGGAAAAGTGCCCGGCCTGAATGTGGCGGTCGATCTCAATGCGGTCTGGAAGGCCCTGGATAACGGTAGCCTGATGATCACAGGTGTCCTGGTAGGCCGCAAAGATTTTGTCCAGCAGTACGAAACCCAGGTCAAAGCTTTCCTTTCGGACTACCAGGCCTCCACTCGACTGGCCAATGAATCGATCCCTGAAACAGCCCTGCTGACGGAAAAATACGGCATTGTGGCTGCGGCTGCAGCTGAAAAGGCCATCCCGCAGTGCAACATCACGTATCTCGCAGGCGCCGAGATGAAAACAGCCCTGTCCGGCTATCTAGAGGTGCTCATGGCCCAGAATGCCAAGTCGGTCGGTGGCCAGCTGCCGGATGATGCGTTCTATTTCCAGCCTTGAGCGTGTCCGTGACAACCACAGGCAAGCTTCCCTCCTGGGCTAAAGCGCTGTCCATCTTCCTGGCTTTATGGGTCTGGCAGCTGGCAGCCTGGCTGGTCCAGAGCCACTTGCTCCTTGTTTCGCCGTGGACCGCTCTCGTCCGGCTTGCGACTCTGTCTGGCCAAGGCGCTTTCTGGCTGGCGGTCTCCCACTCCCTGGGCAGGATTCTCCTGGGTTTTGCCCTGGCGTTGGTGACAGGCATCTTCCTGGCTGTTGTTTCTGCGCGCTGGCATCTGGTCGATACCTTGCTCTGGCCCTATATGGCCGCAATCAAAGCGACTCCGGTCGCATCGTTCATCATCTTGTGCCTGATCTGGCTGGACTCGCGCAGTTTGTCCGTTTTCATTTCTTTCCTGATGGTGTTGCCAATCATTTACACCAGCGTCCTGCAAGGGATCCGCTCCACTGACATCCAGTTGCTTGAGATGGCAGCGGTCTTTAAAGTCAGCCGCTGGCGTCGCCTTGTCTACATCTACCTGCCGCAGCTGCGCCCTTTCCTGGTTGCATCCTGTACCGTCGCCACGGGCCTGGCCTGGAAAGCCGGCATTGCAGCTGAGGTCATCGGCATTCCATCCGGAACGATCGGGGAACGGCTTTATCAGGCCAAAGTCTACCTGGATACGGGAGACTTGTTTGCCTGGACCATCGTCGTGGTTGGACTCTCGATCCTGGTAGACAAAGCCATTGTCCAGGGCTTGGATCGATTGTTTGCCTTTGTGGAGAGCCGTTGACTATGGCCATTGAAATCAAAAACGTGAGCAAGTCCTATGCTGGCCGGTCCGTGCTCAACCAATTTTCGGCTGTCTTGCCCGATCATGAGACCACCGTTATCATGGGGCCTTCTGGCTGTGGCAAGACGACGCTCCTCAGGCTCCTGATGGGTCTGGAACGACCCGACGAAGGCCAGATCGTTGGCCTGCCGGACAAGATCAGCGCCGTATTTCAGGAAGAACGTCTCTGCAGTCCGTTTTCTGCCCTGGCGAATGTACGTCTGGTCACGGGCAAATCCTTAAGTCGCCAGACCATCGTCCAGCACCTGGTGGAAATCGGCCTTTCGGGCAGTATCCAGCAGCCGGTCCGGACCCTGAGTGGTGGCCAGCAGCGCCGGGTTTCGATTGTCCGGGCCATGCTGGCTGACAGTGACTTGATTGTGCTCGATGAGCCTTTCAAAGGTCTGGACCCTGACACGAAAAGCAGTGTGCTGTCGTATGTCCAGTCCAAAGCACAGGGGAAGACCTTGCTGGTGGTTACCCACGATGCAGCAGAAGCCGCGGCGCTGGCACCAGCCGATTCCTGGATCCGGATGCCTGTCCTGTCTCAAGATTAGAATTCATACCGGAACGATCGCGGACCTCTTGTCTGGTGCTGGTAGTGCAGCAAGCGCATCAGGATTTCAGCATGGTGGCCGTCGTTGGCTCGTTCAATGGCAGCTTCGAGGACCGACTCACTCAGCAATTGATGCTCGAGCAAGACCTGGCAGGCGGCCAAATCTTGCTGGTCGATGACACCAGGCATGAGTTGCGCCGCATGTGCACGCATGAAATCCAGATACAGGGATAGCCTTTCCAGCGACAGGCGACTGGGACAGCGCAACTGGACTACAGCCATGGCAAACCGTTCCTGTAGCCAGGTCAATTGGCTCCACAATTGGTCGTATCGTGTTTCATCGATGGCCAACCTGCCATCCTGCGCCTGGACACACAGGCAAAATTCAGTTGCTTCCTCAAACGTCAACCGTGTCCAGTCGGGGAACAGGATGACATCACAGGTTTCACCTGGAAGAGGGGTGGCTATAGCCGGCAGCCGGATTTCCAGCTGCCTGAGCCCCACCCAGGCGCGTTCACTGGTTTGGTGCAGATGTGCCGGAATCTGAAGGCGCCTGAGACTTTTGCACTCAGCAAAGACTTTGTCTGCAATGGATTCGAGGCCATCCGGCAAGACCAGGGTCTCCAACTGGCTGCAACCGGAAAAGATCCCTTGAGGGAGGTGTTTCACGAGAGGGGGAATGACCAGCTGGCGCAGATGGGTGCAGCCTGTCAAAGCCCAGGGGCCTATCATCTGCAGCTCTGAGGGCAATTCCAGCCGGGTCAGCTGTCGACACCCCTTGAAAGCGTGGGCGGCAATTTCGCGTATGCATTCTGGCACGGTGTAACGGGCTGCCGGATGACCTTCCGGGAAAACCAGGAGGCGCTCGAACGGCTTGTCAAACAGAACACCATCCCGGGACGAGAAGACCGGGTTATCCGGGTGCACATCCAGGTGAGCCAATTGCTCACAACGGATGAAAACGCCCTCGCCCAGCTGGGACAGATGTTCTGGTAACTGGATGTGCCGCAGATTGCGACAACCGTCAAATGCCCAGCGGCCCAGTTTGCTGAGACGGTCAGGCAGAACAACGTGTGTCAACGCATCACAGCTTTTAAAGGCCATGTCGGAAATTGTGTGGATGGTGGCAGGCAGTTCCACGGCATCCAGCAAGACACAACCGAGAAAAGTCCGCTCTTCGATTCTTTTCAGTCCAGCGGGCAGGTTCAACTGTCGGAGACTGTAACATTTGGAAAAGGCTCCCAGGCCGATCTGCTGCACGCCTGCCGGTACATGCAGTGCACCGAGGCTCTGGCAGTTGGCAAAAGCCGTCATGCCAATGTGCCGGATTGTCGGGGGCAGGGAAATCGACTGCAGACTGACGCACCCCTCCAGCAGATTGTCGTTGATCGCATCGATACCATCCGGTATGACCAGTTCCTGAAGGGCCGCACAATTGGCAAAAGCACCAGGGCCCATCTGCACCAGTGTCGAGGGCAGCTTGATCTGCCGGAGGTTCTGGCAATCGGCAAAAGCGGATTCGCCGATCCGTTCCAAACCCTCCGGTAAAAGGATGGACTCGAGATGGGTACAACCGGCAAACGCCTGTGTGCCAATCTCCCGGATGGAGTCAGGCAGGATGATTTCGCGCAGGCTGCGGCAGAGTCGGAAGGTGCCGGATTCAATCCGGGTCAGACCGGAAGGCAGCCGGACGGATTCCAGTGCTTCGCAACGATAGAAAGCCTCGGCAGCAATTTCCCTGACACTGTCTGGGATCTGGATGCTGCGAAAACGCGGGATATCGGTGATGTTGTGATCGCGCATGCGGAAAAATGCCCTGCTGCCGATCTGGGTCACCCCGTCGGGGATTTCGACCTGGCTGTCCGGGCACAGCATACCGGAATAATTTTCTGCCCGGCCTTTTTCCATCAGCAGGATCATGCCTGGTCTCCAGAAACGGATCCATTGGATGAGTCAACCTGTGTGATCCCGTTCTGCAGATTGGCCATGGCTGACAAGATTGCCTGGTGACGATCAAACAGTTTCAAGTCATCGCTGTGGGCAAAATAATCATCACACCCGAACCGGCTGATAAACCGAGCTGAATCGGGATGGTTCGTCAGGCCAGACATGAGCGTCCTGCGTTCCTGACCATCGCCAAAGGCCGCGTTGACATATTCAAACACGTGATGCAGCCGCTCCCGGACCTGGGTGGAATCTGCTTCCAGCTGGGTGACTGCCTGGTCAAAGGTGCTTTTAAGCAGGTCAAATGGCGCCCGGTGCGCGCTGGCTCCACCGAGGATCAAGTCGCGCTGGTCGTTTTCCAGGCTTTTGATCAACAGCTGGACCAGGTGCTTGCGTTCCTCAGTCAAGGTCAGGGAACGTTCGCCGATTTCCAAGGCTTTCTGCTGCAGCTGGATCTGGCGGGCAAGGATCGCCTGAGCGTCGGAAGCAGGTTGTTCCATTTCCGACCGGATGCTCTTGAGGACCTTGAAACGATGCTCGACCAGGGCATCGTCCACCAGACAGCCGTGCATGTCCTGCCCCAGGGCATCCAGCAGCAGGCCCAGCAAAGACAATCGTTCGTCAAACGGTGCCGCCTGCGCTTTCAAGATCACCTCTTCACTGGCCTGGCCAGACATGATAGCCTCGATCTGATACTGGTCCTTGTAGGCGTTGTACAGTTCGTAATAAAGGGCGAATTCACGGGCGATCCGTGAGTTTTGCAGGTATTGGCCCGTCAGATGGTGATCCACCGGCAAGCCCAGTTCTTCGGACAGCACAATCATCTTGGACAGGTCTTCCCAGCCTCGGGCCGTGACAAAGCTCTTGCCATCGACGGTTGATTCGACTGTGTAGAAATCCTGTTGACGCACTTCGAGGTAGGACAGGATGCTGCCATGCACTTGATAGTGCCAGGCATATTCTTTCCAGACGGCATAATCCGGTTCGACATCGATCCGTTTCAAGCGGTCCATGGTGACAATGTCAAATTCACGCACGGACTTGTTGTATTCAGGCGGATTGCCGGCTGTGACGACCATCCATCCTTTTGGCAACCGGTGCCGGCCAAAGACTTTGAACTGCAGAAACTGCAACATCGCCGGCGCCAGCGTCTCAGAGACACAGTTGACTTCGTCCAGGAACAAGATTCCTTCCGCGATCCCGGTTTCTTCGATGGTGTCATACACTGCGGCTATGATTTCACTCATGGTGTATTCAGATACGTCATAGTCGACACCCCCATACGTTTTGCGCAGGATGAACGGCAGGCCAAGGGCACTTTGCCGGGTATGATGGGTCATGGAATAAGACACCAGGCTGATGCCAAGCTCCTGGGCGATCTGTTCCATGATGGCTGTCTTGCCGATGCCAGGTGCGCCGAGCAGAAAGATCGGCCGCTGTTTTTCAAGCGGGATCCGGTAATTGCCCAGTTCGTCTTTTTTCAGATAGGCTGCGATGGCATTCTGGATTTGCTGCTTGGCGCTTTTGATATCCATGGCGTTGGCTCCTTTGGGTGCGTTTTTGCTGCGTCAAAGCTGGTCGAGGTCTTCTTCGTGCAAGATCAGCTTGATGGCCCAGGGTGGCACAGCCACCTGAGTGCCCTCGTCGTTGAGGAAGATAAATGCCGTCTCATAGGCGGGTTTCTTTTCTGGGTAGGTGCCCTGGCCGTCTGTAAAATAGATCAGCCCCTTGAGCTGGGTGAAGTGACTCTGCCTGATCATGTCATCGACCAGCTGGAACACTGGGCGAAAATCCGTGCCACCGAAACCACATAACTGTTCACTGGCGGTGTAGCGGGCAAAGTCATCTGGTTTTTTCAGCTGGACGACGGACTGGACCTTGGCGTCGCATTGGATGAGAAAGACATTGAAGGTCTGGAAAAACGCCTCGTTCTGACTGAGGATGTCACCCGTTTTGCGGATGAAAGACTGGACCGTATCGCCACTGCAAGAGGCAGATGTATCGATGGCAATGACGAGATCACGGATTTTTGGAACATCCTTGTATTCGAGTGGTTCGATCAACGGCAGATTGCGATAGAGTGTCAGACCATACGTATAGAACACCGTGTCGAATTCATCATCATTGATCCGCAGGGCTTCATCCAGGACCATGAATCGCTGCAGGAAGGACCGGTAATTCACCCTCGACTGGTTGGCTCGTTCAATCGCAGCCGTCAAGGTACCCGAGCGGCCGCCCCAGTTCCGGGAGAGTGTCTCCAGATCCACCTGGATCCGGCTGCTGATGGCTTCCCATCGTTCACGGGCCCTGCTTTGCGCATCTTGCTGCTCGGCGTCAGGATGTAAAGGCAACGGGTTGTCTTGTTGGTTTTCAGAGTCTTCATCCGGCGCGATCTTTCGCAGGGGCCAGTCATGATGGTCATCCCGCAACACCAGATCCTGCCACTGGAGCATGGTTGCATCAGGCAAAGCCTGGCCAAGGAAAAACTGGTAAAGACGCTCTGCAGTTAAAGCTCGCGCCTCTTGTTTCAATTGGCGGGCCAGGGCTCGGCGAGCAGATGCCCCGGGGCATTCTGTCTGCACCAGGTTTAATTCGTCGATGATGGTTTCGACGGCAATATCGCAGGCCAGGTCCCAGTAGTCAGGCCGCGCTTTCTGGCCGGCGAAGGGATGAAGGAGCACCAGGTGCAAGATGAGATGCAGATAATCTCTGGCCACGTGCTCACGACTGGCCTGATAGCGGTCGAGCAGTGATTTCTGGCCAAAGGAAACACGCTGGCCATCGGTCGAGAACAGGTCCCGTCCTGAATCCTGGAAAACTGGCTGGTCCAGGGCAGGGCCGAGAAAGCGCAGGGCCACCATCAGGGTGTCGCGGGTCAGGTCCAACACTTCGCGGACGATGCTGGCGGTCTGGCGGTCTGGCAGATGCAGATCTGGCATGGTTCCCCTTTTGGACTTAAAGAACGTTCTATATCCCTATTTTCCATACTTTCCGGTAAAATGCCAGCCCGGAAGTGGATGACAGAAGGATTCAGCATACAGAAGGCCGGCTGTCATGCTAAGATGAGAGGAGATCTGATTCGACAGGGGGGGCGACAACCATGAGTTTGATCGGCAATTTTCTCTGGTTCATTTTCGGTGGTGTCCTGCTATGGCTGGCCTGGCTGATTGCCGGGCTTTTATGCCTGGTCACGATCATCGGTATCCCCATTGGCCTGCAGTGCTTCAAATTTGCGGCGCTGATGCTCGCCCCTTTTGGCAAAGACATCGATTACAGCCAGGCTGGCACGGTTTCATTCCTGGCCAATATCCTCTGGATTCTCTTTTTGGGCTGGGAGCTGGCTGTCACCGCAGTTGTAATCGGCCTCGTCTACTGCCTGACCATTGTCGGCATACCATTTGGTTTCCAGGCTTTCAAGTTTGCCCGCCTGGCCCTGATGCCTTTCGGTGCCCGGATCGTCCGGACCTGATCCGGCCAGAGCCAGAACCTGGCTGTGTTATACTGGAGTTAGAACCCATCAGGGTGACCGAACCGATCCGCTTCTGTGCAAGAACTGACAGGAGGACCGATCGTGGCCCAGTCATTCGAAACGATGCATACAGGACGTATTCTGACCGTCCAGGGTAGTGTGGTCGATGTCGCTTTTCCGGAACGACTGCCGGCTATCCATACCATCCTGCGGACTGGGCGCCAGAATGAGGTCATTCTGGAAGTCCAGGCTCAAGTAGCACCTGGCTGTGTCAGGGGGATTGCCCTGACCCCGACACAGGGATTGGCCCGGGGCATGACCGTTGTCAATACGGGCCAGACAATCCTTGCCCCAGTCGGACCCGCCATTCTCTCGCGCATGTTTGATGTCTTTGGCCAGGTCATCGACCATCAGCCTGCCCCTGAACCGGTCAGTCATCGCACCATCCATGCTGCACCCCCTCCCCTTGCCAAACGATCTCCCACATCCGAGCTATTTGAAACCGGCATCAAGGTCATCGATGTCCTGGCCCCTCTCGAACGAGGCGGCAAGGCTGGACTTTTTGGTGGTGCCGGCGTCGGCAAAACTGTCCTTCTGACAGAAATCATCCACAACATGATCCGTCACCATGCTGGAGTCAGTCTATTTTGTGGCATAGGCGAACGCTGCCGGGAAGGGGAAGAGCTTTACCGCAGCATGCAGGAAGCCGGTGTCCTGGAGGACATGGTCCTTGTTTTTGGCCAGATGAATGAGCCGCCTGGCTGCCGTTTCAGAGTTGGTCACACGGCCCTGACCATGGCTGAGTATTTCCGGGATGACGAACACAAGGACGTCCTGCTCCTCATCGACAATATTTTCCGTTTCATCCAGGCAGGTGCTGAAGTGTCCGGCCTGTTGGGCCAGATGCCATCCCGGCTTGGATACCAGCCAACCTTGGCGACGGATCTGGCCCAGTTGCAGGAACGCATCGCCAATACCCAGTCGGGAGCCATCACTTCGATTCAGGCGGTCTATGTTCCTGCGGATGACTTTACGGATCCGGCGGCTGTCCACACCTTTTCCCATCTGTCTGCATCCATTGTCATGTCCCGCAAAAGGGCCAGCGAAGGCCTGTATCCAGCCATCGACCCCCTGCAGTCCAATTCCAAGCTGGCCACACCCGGAATCATCGGACAACGACATTACCATCTGGCCCAGGCTGTCCGGCAGACTCTGGCCCGGTATGACAATCTCAAGGACATCATCTCCATGCTCGGTCTCGAGCAACTTTCGCCAGAAGACCAGAAACTGGTCGCCCGGGCCCGCCGGCTGGAACGGTTCCTGACCCAGCCATTTTTTACCACTGAGCATTTTTCAGGTCTCAGGGGACGGTTTGTCAGCAGGGAAGATGCACTGGCAGGCTGTGAGCAGATCCTCAATGACGAGTTCATGTCATATCCTGAACAATCGTTGTATATGATCGGTCCGATTGAGGATGTTTTTGAAAAAATGGCGCATGAAACCAACCTGAACAGGGCTACCGGAGGCACTCCATGAAAAACACGGATCAGATCACCCTGGTCGTCAACATCCCTGAACGAGTCGTTCTCCGGGATGAACAGGTGGTTCGCCTGGTTGTGCAGACACCTTCAGGATCCTATGGCATCTGGCCACACCGGCTCGACCTCGTCACCCCGCTTCGTCCTGGTATTTTGACTTACGAGGATCATCAGGGACTCGAACATTACATCGCCCTTGACGAAGGGATTCTCCTCAAATCCGGCCTGTCTGTCCAGGTTTCTGCCCGCCGTGCTGTCGCCAGCGATGATCTGGATACCTTGCGCGACCGACTGGAATCAGCCTTGAAAACGGTCAGTGAACAAGAGCTGCAAACCCGCCAGATCCTGATGAAGTTTGAAGACGATTTTATCCGGCTCTACCATGAGGTGCATCATGTCAAGTCATGAAATCAGGAACCATCGATCCACTGATGATGAACTGATCCAAAAGGTCGGGGAAGAGTCGAGGCGGAAAATCAGGCTCAGGCAGACTGGTGCCGATAAGCCCTGGCTGGGCATGGGCCTGATGGGCCTGGTGGGCTGGTCGATTACCATACCAGGTCTGCTGGGCCTGTTATCAGGCATCTGGATCGATCAACACTGGCCCTCTCCTTTTTCATGGACCCTGATGCTTTTAGCCGGCGGCATAGGTCTGGGGTGCCTGAATGTCTGGTACTGGCTGGGCCGCCAGGCCGATGAAATGGATTCGGAATCAGGCCAGGGCAGATCTGAAGACAAGGATGGGAAGGACAGACCATGAATGTGCTCGCAGTTTTGCAAGGAGTTGCCATCGGTGCCCTGCTCGGTTTTCTGTTTTTTGCCGGCTTATGGCTGACCATCCAGAAAGGGCTTGATTCCGCCCATCCAGGGATCTGGTTCGCATTGAGCCTGCTCCTGCGCCTCGGCCTGGTTGTGCTTGGTTTTGTCTGGGCCGCTCGCCAGGGCTGGCAGAATTTGATTGCCGCGCTGGCTGGATTTATTGTGGTCCGCAGTGTGCTCAGTGGCAGGGCCAGGCATCAGGTCGATGCCATCAAGCAGAAGAAGGAGGAATCAAGAGATGAACATCAGTCCTGACCAGACCGTGTTCTTTTCGTTTGGTTTTATCAAAATCAATGCGACTCTGGTTGTCACTTGGCTGATGATGGCAGCCTTGACCGGAGGATCGATCCTGGCGACCCGGAAAATCGGGAAGACCAGCCGGAGGACGAGGATACAGAACTTCCTTGAAATGACCGTCCTCCTGATTGTCAGCCAGATCGAAGCCATCGGTCTGAAAATGCCCCGGCGGTATTTGCCTTTCATTGGCTCGCTGTTCCTGTTTATTGCCAGTTCGTCCCTGTTGACGATCATTCCAGGCTATCAGCCTCCCACAGGATCGCTTTCGACAACCATTGCCCTTGCGCTGTGTGTCTTGTTTGCCGTACCAGTCTTCGGAATCTGGAAACAGGGCTTTGGCGGCTATCTCAGAACCTATCTGCA
>Ga0228536_1000780_pt1 | contig 46536 bp, 42 predicted proteins | sample SJ1Smetagenome_FD_168611 | JGI IMG/M metagenome (GOLD analysis project Ga0228536, IMG submission 168611) | Enriched culture of PCE-dechlorinating microbial communities from Ithaca, New York, USA - SJ1.S | ecosystem: Engineered > Modeled > Simulated communities (microbial... > Unclassified...
AGCTTTACCATATGATTCGCCCCCTTGGTGGATTTGAGATCTTGTTGCTTTGTGGTGAATCAATGATATCTCAAAAACACCGGGGGCTTTTTAATTTTCCTCAAAACCTATTTTGGACAAGAGTGATATCAGCCCTTAAAAATACGATCTCCAAAAGCACTCAACACTCAAAGCGCTCAAGAAATTGATTTCAAAAAAAGGAAGAGCAACGCAACGACAGAAAGAAAAGAACTCAAGGAATATTGGCAACTTCTAATTTGAATGCAATCTTCACATGTTACAACGCCGCGAAGAAGAACAGCGTCGCCAATTCCATGATCTCGCAGACGGCCCCGTACGAGTCGCCCGTGAGCCCTCCGAGGAGACGCTTGAGCCAGAGGGAGAAGAGGACGGTCAGGGCGGGGACGATCGCGAGCAGCGGCAAGCCGTGGAGGCCGCTCGTCAGCAGCGCGGCCCAGAGCGCGGCGAGCGAGCCCAGGATAAGCTGCGGTTGGCCGCAGTGTTTCCGGAATGTGTCGCCCATGCCTCCGGGGCGGGCGGAGGGGAAGAATCGCATGGCGATCAGGATCCCCCACCGCCCCAGCACCGGAGCGAGGACAAGCACTTCCAGGCGTCCGCCGAACTCGGCGAGAATCACCGTTTTCAGCAGCAGCACGGCGGCGAGCGCCGTTCCTCCGAAGGTCCCCAGGCGGCTGTCCTTCATGACGGCGAGGCGGGACTCTCTGTCGAAACCGCCTCCGATGCCGTCGAACGTGTCCGCCAGTCCGTCGAGGTGGAACCCCCTCGTTACGAACGCCCAGAGGGCCACGACGAGAGCCGACGCGGGCAGCGGCGAAAAGAGACGGTGAAACAGCAACGCCGAGGCGTAGAGAATCGCCCCGAGCACCGCCCCGATCACCGGGAACCATCCGCTCGCCCGCCCGTACTCCTCGACCGTGCTCTCGCGCTTCGGGCACGGGAGTATCGTCAGAAAGCTCAAAGCCCGGAAGAAACCGTCGAGCATGCTCATTTCATCCCTCGTCGACGACACCTTCGGAGTCGAGAGGACCCGAGACACCCGCGCTCTCGAACGTCGCCATCTCGTTGAGTATCTTCGCCGCAGCCTCGACGATCGATATTGCGAGCGCCGCGCCGGTGCCTTCTCCGAGCCGGAGTCCGAGATCGAGCAGCGGATCCGCTTCGAGGAAGTCGAACATGTGTTCGTGCCCTATCTCCACCGACTTGTGCGAGAAGATCATGTACGCCTTCGCCCTCGGGCAGAGCAGCGCGGCGATGAGCGCGCCCGCCGTGGAGATGAATCCGTCCACGACCACCGGGATGCCGAGCGAGGCCGCGCCGAGAATCGCCCCGGCGATACCGCCGATCTCGAAACCTCCGACCTTGGAGAGCACGTCGATGCCGTCCTTCGGGTCGGGGCGGTGCAGCGCGAGCGCCTGTTCGATAACCTCTATCTTGCGTTTCAGCCCCTCGTCGGTGAGTCCGGCGCCTCTGCCCGTGGCGAGAGGAACGGCGACGCCCGTCACGGCGCAGGCGATCGCCGTCGAGGGCGTGGTATTGCCTATGCCCATCTCCCCCGTTCCGAGGATATCCATCCCTTTCGCCGCTTCCTCGTAGACGGCGGCGATTCCGTTTTCGACGGCCTGCACCGCCTGCTCCCTCGTCATCGCCCGTCCCTTGAGCATGCTCAGCGTTCCGCGCGCCACTTTACGGATCTGCAAGCCTTCCATCGGTTCGAAGTCATGATCGACCCCCATATCGACAAGGACGACCCGCGCTCCCGCATGCCGGCCGAGTACGTTCACCCCTCCGCCGCCTCGCTGAAAGTTGAGCACCTGCTGGACGGTCACTTCCTTGGGGTAGAGCGCGACGCCCTCGGCCACAACCCCGTGGTCGCCCGCCATAGTCAGAATCACCTTGTCGCGGATCACGGGGCGTACGGTTCGCTGAATCCCCGCGAGCTGCACCGAAAGCGCCTCCAGACGTCCGAGGCTCCCCTTCGGTTTGGTGAGCACGTCCTGGCGGCTGCGGGCCGCCTCCATCGATTCGGCGCAGAGAGGGCGTATTCTGTCGATCGTCTGTAGAAGAGTTGTCATGATGCCTCCCGAAAAGTTCCCGCCGTACGCGGGAGAAATTGGTGAAACCCAACGCGGAGAGCGGCCGCCTCCTGCGCTGATCCGCACCCGCGCAGCAGTCCCGGAAAGCGGACGGCGTACGGGCCGGAAAGAGCTATTTCAGCCGCAGGGGCAGGCCGGCCACTAAAAACCAGACCTCGTCCGCGGCCCGTGCGGCTTCCTGGTTCGCCCATCCGAGGATATCCCGGTAGAGCCTCCCGAGATGGGACGGAGGAACAACACCGCACCCCGTCTCGTTGGAGACGACGATCACATCGGCCGAAGCGCGCTTCGCAGCGTCGAAAAACCGTCGCACCCGCTCCAGAATCGCGTCGCTCGCCCCCATATCCTCCTGCTCCGGGGCTATCAGGAGGAGATTGCTCACCCAGAGGCTCAAACAGTCCACGAGCACGACGCTCTCCGCTTCCGGCGCCGAGACCGCTTCCTCCAGGGCGTAGGGCTCCTCGACCGTCCGCCACGTCGCAGGACGCCGCGAACGGTGCCGCGCGATCCTGTCGCTCATCTCCGCATCGCCGGGGCGGTGCTCGCACGTCGCAAGGTAGGTCACCGACGCCCCGGCGCGTTCCATCTCAAGCACTCGTCCTTCGGCCCACGCGCTCTTGCCGCTCCGCGCGCCGCCGAGCACGAAAACGATCTTCCCCATGAAGCTCACCCCCTCGAAAATGCGGTCAGGCAGTCGATCAGACGGTCGTTCTCCTCCTCCGAGCGGACGCCGACTCTGACGTAGCCCGGCAGCCCGAACGAAGCGCAGTCCCGGACAAGAATGCGGTCTCTCCAGAGAAACTCTTTAAGCGCCGCAGTATCGCCGCTCTTGAAAAGAAGGAAGTTCGCTCCCGGAGTCAAGGGGGCGTACCCGGCCGAGCGCAGCCGCCCGGCCATCTTCTCCGTCAGTCCGCGCATTTCCCGCCACTGCGCCTCGTAGTACGCCTCCTGCCGGAGCGCTTCGATTCCCGCTTCCTGGGCGCAGGCGTTCACGCTCCACGGAGGCTGCAGCGCCCGCAGGGGGCGAAGCAGCTCGCGCGTTCCCAGAATATACCCAAGCCGCAGGCCGGTCAGGCCGTAGTCCTTGGTCATCGAACGAAGCAGCAGCAGGTTCGGCGACGGGAATAGAAGACATGCGGAAGCTCCCGAAGGGGCGAAGTTGACGTACGCCTCGTCGAGCAGCAGCAGGGCATTCTCCTCCTCGCAGACGCGCAGCAGCGACGTCGCCTCTTCCGCGGAGGGAAGCGCGCCCGTCGGATTGTTCGGCGAGCAGACCCAGACCAGCGAAGGACGATTCTCCCTCACCTCGCTTATCATTCGTTCCGCAGGGAAGACGAACCCTTCGTCCTCCCGCGCAGGGACGTGGAGGACATCCGCTCCGGCCAGGCGCGACGCGGCCTCGTACTCCCCGAAGGTCGGCGACGCGACGAGCGCGACGCTCCCTCTGTCGCAGAAGGCGAATGCAAGCAGAAAGATCGCCTGCGCCAGGCCGTTCGTCGCCAGCACTTCCTCCGGCGACATGCGGTGTTTCTCCGCGATCGCCGTACGGAGCGCGCCGGACGAAGAGTCCGGATAGCGGTCGACCGCCGCCCGTGCGACTGCGCGCGCCACCTCCGGGTGCGGCGGAAAGGGGTTGGTGGAGATGCTGAAATCGACGATGGTCTCCGGCTCCACGCCTTCGCTCCGCAGTTTCGCGTAGTCGAGCCCGCCGTGAACCGTTCCTCCGGCGCCGAGCAGCTCCTTTCTAACCGAAAAGGGCATGGAGTCCGCCAAGCACGGCGGCGAAGGCAAGGATCAACGCGGCGCAGATACGGACCACCTTCACGCAGCGGCGCAGCGCTTGCGTGCAGAGAGGCTCGGTCCCTCCCGCGAGGGCGTACTGCCCCCGCTTCTCCAGTGTGACGCTGAGCAGCCCCGCCATGACCGACATGGTCCACCCCGCGTTGGGGCTTGCGGTATTCCCTCGTTCATCGCGCAGCGCCTCGGCTCCCTTGATGACGTCCTCCTCTGCGAGCACGCCCGCGCCGAGAAGCAGAATCGCGGTCACGCGCGCGGGAATCCAGTTCAGGACGTCGTCGAGCTTCGCGGCGATTTTGCCGCCCCACTCGGTATCCCCTCCGCGGTAGCCGATCATGGCGTCGCACGTGTTGCAGAAGCGGTAGAAGAAGGCGCCCGGAAGACCGAAGAGCGCGTAGAAGAAGAGCGGCGAGGCCAGGCTGTCGGTAAGATTTTCCGCAAGCGACTCTATCGTCGCGCCGACGACCTCCTCCTGCGACAAGTCCTCCGTGTTCCGGCTGACCAGACTCCACGAGAGCAGTCGCCGCGCCTCGGGCAGATCGCCGAGTTCCAGCGCGCGGAGAACGCTCTCCCCCGCCTTCAGCAGCGCCCCTATCGAGAAGACGCTCTTGAGCAGCGGAATGGTCAGAAGCAGCGCCGTCAGCCCCGGCAGAAGGTTCAGCAATCGCAGCGGGAGGGAGAAGAGCAGCGCGCCCGAGACCACGAGAACGCCGCCGAAGATGAGCATCTTCCTGTCGTCCGCTCCGGATGGACGCCGGTTCCAGATCCCGCCGATGAACTTCCCCATCCAGACCACGGGATGAAGTTTCGACGGAGGCTCCCCCAGCAGCAGATCCCACACGGCGGCGGCGAAGAGAATGACGAGCACTTCCATATGAACTACACCTTCCTTTCAGACGGAGCGAAACGCGCCCCTCCGGGCACGAGAGCGTGCAGACGGATCTCCGCCGCTTCGGGCAGCGCACGCGCCGCGGCGGTCTCCACATGCTTTCGCTCGTCGAGCGCGGCGGCGGGAAGCAGAATGCCGTAGAGCGTGCCGCTGTGCGCGACACATACCCCGTACCCCCCGAGCGAACGGGCAAGAGCGCGGCATCGCTCAAGCAGCGGCTTTTCCAGAACTCGGCGGCAGGCCTCCGCGCTGATCGTCGCGGCCTCCCCTATTATTGCGGGGTCTCCCCGCGCCACCCCATTCTTCAGTAGAGAAAACGCTTCTCCGTGCGCGGAGGCGAGCGAGGCGAGAACGGCGTTGTTGTCCCTCCGGTTGAACTCCTCGGTGTCCACGACGCCCCCCTCGTCCACCACAAGCACGGCGAGATCGGGCGGCGGCCCCAGAAACCGCATGATGCGCCCCTCGCGGTGGTCGAGCAGGGCCAGGCCGGGCCACGCGATGCTGTCCGTCGGCTCGACGGCGAGCGCGATGCCCGACGCTTCCTCCGGCGGCAGCGGCACATCCGCAAGCTGCGCCAGACCGTAGAGCGCGGCAAGAATGTCCGCCGTGCTGCTTGCGTACCCCTTCCCCTCGGGAAGCGACTCGAAGCGGCGGACCCGCAGCGCGCCCGAGAGCGGACGGCGTGCGAGCGCCAGTTCGAGCGCTCTTCTCGTCTTGCTCATCGACGGAGGAACGGAGAGCCCTTCTCCCGATTCGAGAGCGAGTTCCAGCCGGGCGAACCTGTCCACGGGGCAGGAGACCAGGCACGGAACGCCGTCGAGCGTTCCCTGGAACAGCTCTCCGCAGGTTCCGGGAAAGGATGCGGCGACACGCTTCATAGTCCTATGATCCGCTCCAGCAGCTCCATGTTCAACGCGGCCTCCACCTCGTCGGCAAGTCGGTCGAAGGCCTGCTCCCGAACCTGTGCGAAGGAGAGCGGATTCTCTTTTCCTTTCCAACCGAGCGAGCGCAGCCATGCGGTCCGGAAGGCGCCGTTGTCGAAGATACCGTGCAGGTAGGTTCCCCAGACGCGACCCCCTGCGGACACCGCGCCGTCGACGCGGCCGTCCTCGAATCGAAGCAGCGGACGAGCCCCGTCCGGCAGCACGGTGCGCCCCATATGGATCTCGTACCCCTCCACGTCGAAGCTCTCCTCGGAAAGAAAACCCGGGACTGCGGCCCTCGCGTCCGGCGGAACCGCGATCGTCCTCCCCCTGGCGAGCGTCGTCTCCTTGACCGGCTCGAAGATCGTCTCCGCAGGCAGCAGGCCGAGCCCGGACTCCTCCGACGAAAGCCCCTCCACGCCGAGCGGGTCGGAGATACGCCGTCCGAGCATCTGGTAGCCTCCGCAGACGCCGACGACGGAGCTTCCGGCGAGCGCGAGGGCGGCGACGAGTCCGTCGAAGCCCGAGCTGCGCAGCCAGGCCAAGTCTTTCAGCGTCGTCTTGCTCCCCGGCAGAATGACGGCCGCGGGGCGCCCCAAGTCTTCCGGACGCTCCACGAAGCGCAGCGAGACCCCCTCTTCGAGGGCGAGCGGGTCGAAGTCGTCGTAGTTGGAGATGCGGGGGAGCTTGATCACGGCGATGTCCACGCCGCACGAGGAACCGTCCGCAGCCCGCTCTTCAAGCCATACGGAGTCCTCTTGCGCCACGGCGAGGTTCTTCAGCCACGGAACGACGCCGAGCACCGGACGCCCCTCCGTGAGATCGGAAAGCATGTCGAGCCCCGGCTCCAGCAGCTTCGCGTCCCCCCGGAACTTGTTGATCAAAAAGCCCTTCACCAGCGCCCGCTCCTCCTCGTCGAGCAGCGCGAGCGTTCCTACGAGCGAGGCGAAGACGCCGCCCCGGTCGATGTCGCCGGCGAGGAGGACCGGACAGCCGAACGTGCGCGCCACGCGCATGTTCACGATCTCGTGCTTTTTCAGGTTGATCTCCGCCGGGCTCCCCGCTCCCTCGACAAGGACGAGGTCGTTCTCCGACGCTAGCTTCTCGAACGACGCGACCACCGAACTCCACAATACCTCCCGGCAGGCGTAGTACTCCCCCGCCGAGAGCGTCTTCCACGGCCTCCCCATCAGGACAATCTGCGAGCGCGAATCCCCCTCCGGCTTCAGCAGCACGGGGTTCATCTCCGCCTCCGGAGCGCGCCCCGCGGCGGCGGCCTGCACCGCCTGCGCGCGCCCCATCTCCGCGCCCGCCGCCGTGACGTAGGAGTTCAGCGCCATATTCTGCGCCTTGAACGGGGCCACCTTCAGCCCCCTGCGTGCGAAGATGCGGCAGAGCGCCGCCACGAGAACGCTCTTGCCCACGGAAGACGACGTTCCCTGAATCATCAGTCTGGACGCGCGAATAGCTCATTCCTCCGATCCGGTGAATTCCGGGACAATCCTACCCAGTAGCGGGCGTTTTGGCAAGTCGCGGGGAGAAACGGGAGGCGCGGGAAAACATGACGGGCCGGGTCGGACAAGTTCTTCGCCCTCGCTAGATTGTGATACAATGAACGCCATCTTTATCGACCGAAAGAGGTGTACATATGATCAAACGCTCCGCGCTTCTCCGCTTTCCAGCCTTTCTCTGCATCGTCGCTCTGTTCGCTCCTATGGCATTCGCCGCCCGGCCGATTCCGCCCGAGGTGAAGAGCTACGTGATCAAGTTCTTTAATGAATACGGCAACGCCGCAAAAAACATGGCGGACAGGGTACAAAAGACCGACGACCCCGTGGTGATCGCCGCCGCGCTCGACAAGTACGTCGACGCGATAGCGCCGCTGATGAAGGGAATGGAAGACCTGCGGAAAAAGTACAAGGAGTTCTTCGACGCAATGGAAGAGGAAAACCGGGAAAATAGCGGCGACGCCGACATCGACCGTGCCAACGCCGCTTTCGAGAAGGCGCAGCAGGGATTGATGTCCGCCATGCAGAAGATCGCTTCGCATATGGAACACCCGAAGGTCGAGGCGGCCATGGAACGGCTCGAAGAATTCATGTCGAACATGGACAAGAGCGAGGAGTAAACGCCTCGGTGCGTATTTTCAGCCCGGCCGGTCAAGGCCGGGCTTTTTTCGATTTAGTCTTGCACGTTGACGCCCTTCGGTGTCGTATGCGGCGAAAAGGGGCACGGCGCACGCCGAAGATCTAAAATGCGCCGCTGCTCGATCTTCGAATTCGGGCGTCAAAGTTTCAATGCATGATATCGCATCTCTTAGTAAGTTTGCTGACAACATTCTTCGGGCCGATCAATGCTATACCGAGATATTTCATGTTTTCTGCAGAAATTCGTCGCGTTGCATCGAGATATTCCTGGTAATTTTTCGTTTGTTGTCCTTCCACCGAGAAATCCACTACATCGCAGCCTCTTTCCAAAGCCAGCAGACGTAATTCCTTCAAATGTTCCGCGTTAGCGCACAACATAGGAACACCCGTCGGTATCAAGCCGGGGTGCGCTTCACCGGAAGCGTCGAGCAAATCGGTTCCCATAAGGACCGGATGTCGTTTACCGACTGTAAGCGCAATAACGGCTATCGCATTGGCCAAAGCTCCTCCCGAAAGAGTATTGTCCATCACGAGGGTGCATCGCGTTGGAATTATATCTAAAACTGTAAGAAACTCTCCGTTTTCGACCATCATACTATCCTCCTCTTTTCGAAAGCGAAAAAAACACATACGTAAATCTTCTCTGTCTAAATACAGTGGCTACCTTAGTAGTTACTTATATACTACATCTGCGGAGCTTGCTATGTCAAGGGTTCTTGTTACAATAGCTTCGACTTTCGAAAAATTAATGAAAAGGCGCGTGAAGAACACATGAAAAGCTCTCTCATAGCTACTTTGAAAAACTTGAATTTCACAGAGTACGAGGCTAAAGCGTATCTGACTCTTCTGGAAGATTCTCCGCTCACGGGGTATGCCGTCGCGAAAAATTCGGGCGTGCCTCGATCGAAAATCTACGAGATTCTGGAGAGTATGGTCGCTCGGGGAGATATTCTAATCAGCCGGGAGACCACGCCTTTATACACACCGATTCCGGCAGATACCTTACTAAAAAATCGACGAGCCCAAGCTGAAGGAAATTTCAGACTAGCGGAGGAGGCTCTTAAGAAATTCCAACAAACGAAGCAGAACAGAGAATCAATATGGAATATTATCGGCCACAGCGAAATCATATCGAAGCTGAAAGAGTGCATTGATTCCGCCAAACAACGCATACTCGTCGAAATCTGGGAAGAAGACTACCTGGAAGTAGAATCCGACCTTCGTCGGGCGGCGGGGCGAGGCGTTTGCATAACAGTTGTCGGGTACGGAACAATAGCGTCTGATTTTGCGGAAATCTATACTCACGATATGAGCCGGGACATTACGGATGAGTACGGGGGACGATGGATTGTTTTCAGTAGCGACGATTCAAATGTCTTGGCCGGCATCGTATCGCTCGGAGAAAATAGCCGAGCGGCATGGACACAACATCAAGGGCTCGTAATGCCTATAACGGAAGTCATTATCCATGATCTGTATATTCTGGAGATTATGGGAAAGCATAGGTTGTTATTGGAGGACAGCTTCGGAAAAAATCTCGTTGCACTGAGAAGGAAGTTCGCGATACATCCCGATTTCAAAAAACACTACGTCTAATCATTAAAACATGCTTCATAGAGAAGCGACACGGCGATCTTCGAGTCAAGAAAGCGTCGTCAGGACGATCAACGGTCGACCGACGATACCTCAAGGCGGACGGCTATACGTCTCTCCTCCAAAGCTTCCGACGAACAAACTTGTCTATACGCTCGTCGATCCCGCTCGCGATCAGGACGATGCCGATCGTGTCCACGAAACCGTGCACGAAGATCGCCAGCCACAGGTTGAAGCCTTCGAAGATGAAGAGCGTTCCCAGAAAGAGCCCTACGGCTCCCGTGCTCAGTACGCCGCTGAGGTTCTGGTAGCCGTGCGCCAGGCCGAAGACGACGGAGGTGTAGAACACGTTGAAGCAGAGTGCGAACGGCCCCGTTCCGGCGACCTTCGCGATCTCGGTCATCAGGAATCCGCGGAAGATCCCCTCCTCCAAGAACGCGACCAGAGTCCACACGAGAGTAAGCCACAAGATCAGCGTTCTCGTATTCCCCCGGACTCCGTGGAAAACGCTGTGATCTTGCTCCGTCCCGGTGAGCTTTTCGCTCAGCGGCCCGACGAGCGTCGCGGCAAGCAGTTGGAGTAGCGCGGCGTACGCGAATCCGAGAAGAAGCGTTCCGCCCCAGTCCTCCGGCGGCGCGAATCCTATGGCGTAAAGGGATTCTCCCCGAAACAAGAGTGCCCCCGCGATCGGGAGAACCGACGCGACGGCCCCGATTCCCGGCTGCTTCCCGAGGCCGGTGACGACGAGAAGCAGCGAGACCGAGAGAACCAGCAAAACGGAGACGGCATCAGAGGAAAGGTGCATCCGGACGTTTTCGACTCGACGGCGTCAGCGCTTCAGCAGCCCTATCTTCCTTCGGAACTCTCCGTCCAGAGCCTTGTTCGCCGCCTTGCGCGGCGCGTGCTTCTTCAGCAGCGCGTACAGCTCTCTCGCCTTGTCGAGATCGTTGGTTTCCAAATAGACGTCGATAGCCTGGGAGAGGTGATTTTCGTCGGTCATCGTCCCGAGAGCGAGCATTTTCTGTACAGCGGCCCTGGCCTTCTGGAAGAGATTCAGCTTCTCGTAGATGCGGGAGGCGTTGTAATAGTACGCAGGGTTGTCGTCGACCATACCCAGCACCGACTCGATGATCTCCATCGCTTCTTCATACCGGCCGGCGGCGTATGCGAGCCGCTGTTTCTGATTCAGCGCAAGAATGGAGACGGAGGCATCCTCGGACATCGCGATCGGATCGAGAATTGCGATCACCGCGCCGATCTTCTCGGGGAATTTCCCACCGACATGCTCCACAAGTCCGCTCAGAAGCGCGCACGTGTCGGCGGGCGAGAGATCCGGATCTTCCCTGTAGTGCTGAAGAACGTAATCGATACCGACCGCGCTTCCGATATTCGCCAGCTTTCGCGCAGCCGCGAGCCGCTGCCGCGAGGCCACGAGCATGGGGAGCGCCTTCTCGAACAGACGTTCGGCGGCGGAGACGTCGGCCCGGGCGACTGCCACCAGGAATGCCTCCGTGGGATCGCCTTCAAGGGAAGGCTCCGGTTCGGCCCCGCCCCAGGGCGAAGGAGCGCCTAACTTCAACCCATCCATCTTCGCGGACATCTCCTCGAGCACGTCGAGGATGATATCCAGTTTTTCGCGGTGTTCCAACTCCGCAGCCTTCTCCTTCTGCGCCGCAAAGAGGGCTTCGAGACTCTCCGTGAGCGACATCATCTCCTCGAACGAATCAAGATCCCCGTAGAAGACCGCGCTGTCGCTCTTCCGGCCGAACGGAACGGCGCTCCCTCTCCGCATCAGGTGCACGTACGGTTTTGCGGCGCCGTGCCGGAGCCCGGTCACGTAGAAGACGTTGGGATCGTTTTCGGTGAGAATGCTGACGCACAGCCCGGACTTGATCACCAAATCCCTGATTTCGTCGGTAATCACCGAAAGGCCGCCCGCCTCCCGGGAGGTGGTGACCGAGAAGGAGTGCTTCAGCGCGACGTTGCGGATCGCCCAAAGCAACTTGTCCGTCTCCTTACGGGTATTCGAAGCGTCGTCCGGAACGGGAGCAATCACAAAGCATGTGCTGATTTCTGGTTTCATCGCTAGTCTCCTCTTTGCACGGAATATATGACAATGCAGCGGATCCATTCATTGATCGAGCGGAACGCCGTCCGGGTCCGCGTTCCGCGGACGGACCGGTCCGGCAGCCCCGCCATGCCCCGATGATTCCCGCGCTCGCCGGGATATCGCGTCTGCTGACTTTTCATGCGGGACCCATTCCGTCGCATACATTCTTTATGCTACACAAAACACCCGCCAGCCGCAATAGGCGTTTTTCAAAACGAACATTTTTCCTCTGAACGCCCGCCGAGCGGAATCGCCGCGATACGTCCTCAGAACGAAGAAAGAGTTCTCAATCCCAAGGGAGTCCGTATATGCGCGACTAAATGCGGAGCCTCGCCGGAGCGCGCCTCCTCCACCAGGACCGGTCCCTCGAACCCCAGAGAACGCAGCAGTCGCGAAACTCGCTCCGGCTCAGGATGAAAGAGATCCAGCCGGACGAGCGACAGCCCCCGGTCTTCGAGCCTTTCCGCTGGATGCCGCTCCCCCGTCTTCCACTGGATCAGCGAAGGGGCGAGCCCGCCGAGCGCGGACGACCCGTCGGCGGAGATGGTGATATGCCATTCGAGCGAACCGCGCGTCATGGCCTCCACCTCGCCGAGATGTTCGGAGGCCGCCGCCGAAGCCGCGTGAATATCCTCCGTGCGCGCCACCCACGCGCCAAGCCTCGGCGCGGAGTCCGGACGAAGCGCATCCAGGCCGAACCAGCGCGGCCGCCCTGGCCGCTCCGCATTCGGATTCGGCGAGATCACTTCGAGATACACGCTCTCTCCCAGGCGAAGCAGCATATTGTGCGTCCCCATCCGGGGGTGCTCCCCTCCCGGCTGCGGCGAGACGCCGAGCGCCTCGCGGACGAATTCGGCCCCGCTCTCAAGCGACGGGGCGGTTACCGCTATATGGTCGATGAAACAGCGCATGTGCGCACCCTCCTTCAATTAAACTGCATCCCGCGGCTTTCGATGCGGCGCTTACGGCCGCGAAGACGTTTCCTTCCCGACGGCCTCCAGCAGATCGACGTACGCACGGTCGACGAGGGCCGACTGCGGGATCTCCAGCGCGGCCAGAAGTTCTTCCGCCTCGCGGACTCCATCCGCATCCGGCTCCCCCTCTTCGAGGACCACCTCCAGCTCGAGGAAGTCGCCCAAACCCTCCACGCGGTCGATGTGCACGCGGGTCCTTCCGACCAGGAAGAGCGTCCGTCGTTTGCGCACCCGCCCCGCCTGTCCCAAAGCTTGCGCGAGGGTCTCCCGCATCGCGTCCGCGTCCTCCACGGGAGCGATGCTGTAAGACGAGGTCTTCGGCCCCTCCGTATCCGGACGCTTATAGAAGATGAGCTGTCCCGCGCCGCGCTCGAAGGCGCGCAGCTTCAAGCGTCCCTCCGAACAGCGGAAGAACGTGTCGTCCTGCGCGATCTCCTCGGGACCGGACGTCGCCATTCGGGCCACCCTGGCCGTCAGCTCCTCGACATTTCCGGCCCGGGCCTTGATCTCGACGTTCCTCGCCATCGTCCTCAGAGCGAATACAGCTCGCCGAACTTCCCGCGCAGGTAGCGGATGTACGGTGCGATGTCCAGTCCCCCGCCCGTAATGCGCCGCAGCAGCTCGGAGGCCGTGTACTTGCGGCCGTGACGGTAGATGTTCTCCTTCAGCCACGAGTGCAGCGCGCCGAACTCCCCGCGACCGATCTCCGACGGAATCTCCGGGTGGGCCGACAGCGCCGCGTCGAAAAACTGCGCCGACATCACGTTCCCCAGCGTGTACCCCTGGAACGCTCCGCCGATGTGCCCGCCGAACCAGTGGACGTCCTGCAAGCATCCGTCGACGTCGCTGGGCGCCGTGATGCCCAGGTCCGCTTCGTACGCCGCATGCCACGCCTCGGGAAGGTCTTTGACCTCGAGACGCCCTTCGAGCATCCGAAGCTCCAGCTCGAAACGGATCATCACGTGCAGGTTGTACGTCACCTCGTCGGCCTCGGTGCGGATCAGCGACTTCCGTACCGTGTTCACCGCGCGGTAGAAGTTTTCCAGCGGGACGGTTCCGAGTTGATCGGGGAAGGTTGCCTGTAATTCCGGGTAGAAGTGCTCCCAGAAGGGGCGGCTTCGCGAGACAAGGTTTTCCCAGGTGCGCGACTGCGATTCGTGCACGCCGGAGCTTGTCCCCTCGTTGAGGGGCGTTCCCTCGAACGAAGGGTTCACCCCCTGCTCGTAGAGGGCGTGCCCCGACTCGTGCGTCGTGGAGAAGAACCCGTACCCCAGGTCGTCCTCCTTGATGCGCGTGGTGATGCGCACGTCGCCCGTCGAGAATTTCGTCTCGAACGGATGGTGCGTCTTGTCCTGGCGGCCGCGCGAGAAGTCGTACCCGAACCGCTCGATCACCTTCCGTCCGAAGGCGAGCTGCCGCTGCTCCGGAAAGTGCTTTTTAAGGCATGAATCGTCGGCGGGCTCCTGCGACGTGATCGCCCGCACCAGCGGCACAAGCGCTTCGCGCAGTTCGGCGAAGACCTTCCGCACGTCGGCGGCCTTCATGCCGTAGTCGGCGAAGTCGATCAGCGGATCGGCGATATGGTCGTATCCGGGGAAGAAGTCCGCCATGCGGCGGCTCATGTCGAGCGTCTTCTCCAGCAGCGGCCGCACGCTGGCGAAGTCGTTCGCCGGACGCGCTTCCGTCCATACCTGATAGCTGGTCGCGGAGTGCTCGTAGAACGCGGAGAGAAAGTCGGGCGGTATCTTCACCGCCTTCTCGTAGTCGCGCCTCGCCACGCGGATCAGGGAGGCGTCGTCCGAGTCGTACGGCAGGCTCTCTTCGTAGGGGCGCAGCTCGTCGAGCAGCCGCCCCGTCGCGGGATCGGAAAACAGCTCCTGCGCGATGCGGCCGACGACGGCCATCTGCCGCCCGCGCGCGGCGGCCCCGCCCGGAGGCATGTAGGTCGCCTGATCCCAGTACAGCACGGCGCCGACGCTGTTCAAATCGGCCACATCACGCAGGCGGGCCTTCAGTTCATTCAGTTTCTCTGTTGTCGTGGTCATGGGAATCCTCCTGTTCGAGGTGTTGGACGTTCTCATTATACCTCGAACAGGAGGCGGAGCGGACGTTGTCGTACTTTCGGGCAGGATTACGGAGCGCTCTTACTCGCCGTGTTTTCCGACGATATCGATGATAACCACTTCGGGAGGGGCGAAAAACCGAAGCGGCGGCCCCCAGGTTCCGACGCCGTTGCTCACGTAGACGCTGCTCTCTCTGGAAATTTCGGCGGCATAGACTTCTCCCCCTCTTCCCGAGGGAGAGAGCGCGCGAAGCCCCGGACGATAATCATAGGTCGCTCGCGTCAACCAGTAGAAGGGCCAGATCTGCCCTCCGTGCGTATGCCCGGAGAGTTGGAGGTCGAACAGTCCGACGGATTCCCGTATCACCGAAGGCCGGTGTTTGAGCAAAACGACGAAAGCGTCTTCGGGAAGGGATGCCAGAATCTCCTGCTCGGGAGGGAGATCCCCGGCGGGGTCGTCCATACCGTGGGGGTCGTCATCGGCGGGGTCGTCATCTCCGGGGTCGTCCATACCCACGAAGAGCAGACCGCCCACATGGAGATGTTCGTTGCGCAACACCCGCATGCCGGCCCGCTCCTTGAAATCGATGGCCTGCCGAACTCCGGCATGGAACTCATGATCGCCCGTGACGGCGTACATACCGAGCGGCAGGTTCAATCCCCTGAAAAGAGCGGCTTCTTCGTCGCGGAATCCCATATCATCGTCGACAAGATCGCCGGTGCTTACAAGCACATCGGGCCGTGCAGCCCGAACGACGTCGAGTATCCGGTCCAGACGCTCCCCCTGGACGATCCACCCCAGGTGAACGTCGGTTATATGCGCGATACGTACTCGGTCGACTCCCGCCGGGAGTCGCTCCGTCTCGATGGCGACATACGTCGGTTGTACGTTCAACGCTTCGAACCAACCGTAGACGCAGGCGAGAAGTGCGAAGGTCGTCGCGCTCCAGACACGGCGCTTCGGAGATGCGAGGCATTCTCCGATTTTTAGAGAGAAAAGGCTGTCGAACATCCAAGCAAGCACGCGAAGGAAATCGAGCGCGAGGAAAGCCGTGAAGAGAAAGAAGAAGAAGGCCAACCCCATGTACACCGGCCAGGAAAGCATTCGCCTGAAGTCGTGGCGATTCCCCAAATCGCCGTGCCACAGTATCTGCGATCCCATGAGCAGGAAGACGCACATCAGCAGATAGAGAACAGTCCACCTCCATCCCGGTCCGACGACGCTCCGCAGCTTAAAATAGACGTATGCGTAGTGCGCTGCCAACGCTCCCAGAAACAACACTTCGACGAGTATCATGTTCATTTTCGATCCTCCTGCCTCTCCAAGGATGGCGTCCTTTCACCGCCTTCGGGTAGAAAGAGTTCGACGAGGCGATAGAAATCCTTACAGGGGACGACCTGCTCCATTTCCGCGAGAAACTTATCCCTCCTTGCGGGCTTCATGTATTCATCGAAGGAGGAGGGGTTCGCAAGAGTACTCCGGCGGTTCATCGTTCTCACCTCCTTGGCTAGGGGTGTATTGAAAAGCAACTGCGACAACACTATTTTACAAGATGGAAAACCGATTTGTCGTTTTTTTTCGGAGATCCCTTAGTTTTCTCCTGTTCCGCGTCGCTGTCGAAAGCAACAAAATACGATGATGATTTTTGGATTTTTCAACATGCCCCATCTCCTTCCGTTCTATTTTTTCAATCTTTCCAAAGAAGTCTTTTACAATCTATCTGTCGCGCTAATGATTCAATTTCATCTTTGGGTTACTCTATAAACAGACTTTTTAGAGGAGCGTGAGGAAATGGAATTTAAGAGCGGCATAGAACCGACCGAACGGTTTCGTTCCATGGAGGTCATGAAAGGCGCGTTTACTCTGGTACGTGATATCATGCTCGCCAAAGAAGGCGAGACTCTTGTCGTTACATGCGACAGTTCCGGCGACCGACGCGTTGCCGAAGCCGTCGCGGAGGCGGCCTTCACCGTCGGAGCAAAACCGATTCTTCTTTACTATCCCACCCCGGAACTCGCCTTCGCGAGCGAAATGCCCGCCCACATGGCCGCGGCGACGGAGAACGCGGATATCTGGATCGAGATATCCTACGCCACGGTTATGCACTCGCAAACATGGAGAAACACGATGGCGAAGGGATGCCGGTACATCTGCCTGACCGGTATGGACGTATCGATGCTGGTCAACTGCATCGCCGGAGTCGATTACGACCGGGTCATCGAACTCGGGGTTTTATTTCAGGAGATACTCGGAAAAGCGGACAAAATCGAAGTCCGCAACGCCGCCGGAACGTCTTTGACGGCGTACAACCGAGGAAGAAAAATCCGGCTTTCCGGAGGGAGAGCCGATGTGAAGGGGAACCCCGTCATGATGGGAGGTCAGGTAAGCTGGTGCCCGATCGAGGAGACGATCGAGGGAACCATCGTCTTCGACGCCGCCGTCTTCCCCCCCGCGCAGCTCGGCGTTCTGCGCGAACCGATCCGGCTTGAGCTGAAGGAAGGCGTTGTCCGATCCATCGCCGGGGGAAGAGAGGCCGATGTATTCAGGGCATGGATGGAATCGTTCAGCGACCCGAACATGTTCCGACTCGCCCATTACTCCCTGGGGTTCAATCCCGGAGTGACCGCTCCGACCGGACGTATCGTGGAGGATGAACGCATCTTCGGATGCATCGAATTCGGTTTCGGAAGCCAAGGCAAACAGATCATGGGGAAATGCTGGTCGGCGGCCTCTCATACGGACGGAGTCACGCTGGCGCCGACGATTCTGCTCGACGGCGTCGTGTTCGAGGAAAACGGTATATACAAAGAACCTCGGGCCGCGGAAATATGCAGGAGCATGCGCGTCCAAGGCTACTAACCGTTCGCATATCGAAGGAATCAAAAAATGACGAGCCTTGACGCGAAAATCGCGACGCTGTTGCCTTCTCTTCTTCTCTCCGTTCAGGAATCGGTGCGAATCCCGAGCATCGCAGGGGCCCCCGCCCCCCGGGCGCCCTTCGGAACGGACGTTCGAAGAGCGTTGGATCACGCTTTGAAAACGGCATCTCTGCTCGGCCTTGAAACAGGGGAGACGGACGGCTATGTCGGATGGGCGGAATACGGAGAGGGAGAGGAGATGATCGCGGTCCTCGGACACCTCGACGTTGTTCCGGCGGGAGAGGGCTGGTCGCGTCCCCCCTTCGGCGCCGAAATAGACGGAAACAGAATGTACGGGCGGGGCGCCCTCGACGACAAAGGTCCGTCGATCGGAGCTCTTTGGCTCCTGCATGCGATAAAGACTCTCGGGATCCCGCTGAAACGGCGTATCCGGGTACTCTTCGGCACCAACGAGGAGAGCGGAATGAAGGATCTTCCGTACTACCTGGAACATAACGGCGAGGTTCCCGTGATGGGCTTCACTCCCGACGGAGAATTCCCCGTTGTCTCCTCGGAAAAAGGGCAGCTTCACCTAAAATTCGAGGGGAGCTTGGCAGGCGAAGGGAAAAACCGCCTTCTCTCTCTCTCGGGAGGAAGCGCTCCCAATGTCGTTCCTTCGGAGGCGACGGCGGTTATCGACTGTTCCGACGAGTGCGAAACGGCGTTGGAAAAGATCGAAACGGCGTTGAACACGATGAGCGAGAAGGTGGAATTCCACAGGGAAGACAACGCCCTGTTCGTGAAAACCTTCGGGATCGCCGCGCACGGCAGCACGCCGGAACTGGGACGCAACGCCGTCGTCGGCTTGCTTTCTTTTCTAAACGCCGTCTTCGACGATCCATGGGCGCGGACTCTGGGCGCCCTGGCGCGTAGTTTCGAAGACGACACGAAAGGGGGAAAGATCGGGATAGCAATGGAGGACAAGCAATCAGGAGCACTGACATGCAATTTGGGACAGTGCACCTGCGACGGAAAAACAATTTCCATCGTTCTGGACATACGATTCCCGGTCAGCTTCGCGGCGAATGCCATTCTGGACCCGCTGCGCTCCTTCGCGGAGCGATCGAATCTCGAGTTGAGCGTACTTCGCAGGAAAGCGCCTCTCTGGGTACCCGAAGACAGCGCGCTTGTCAAAACGCTCCAGCGGGTGTACCGTGAAAAAACCGGTGAAGAGCCCCGCTTGCTCTCAATGGGAGGAGGAACATACGCCAAGGCGTTGCCCAATATAGTCGCCTTCGGTCCGAAATTTCCGTGCTCTCCGGAAGTCGCCCACAAAGCCGACGAGCACATCGACATTCGGGAATTTCTTCATGTCCTGAGGATTATGGGAGCGGCGATGGTGGAACTCGCGTCATAGTCCGAAAAAAACGGTAGCGTGTACCAAAAGCGGAATTCGAGAGAATGTATCGGAAAAACAGCATAGACAAGGAGGTTTTACAATGAAAAGAACGGGTATTTTTACGCGCGCTGTTTTTGTTTTCTGTTTCCTCTCGCTGTTCGCTTCGCTCGCGGGAGCGACGCCCGAAGACCGTATCGTGCAGTACACGGGATCGAACACTCCTCAGCTCGACCCCGCCCAAGGAACCGACAGAACCAGCTGCAGCGCCTACGCCAACATCTACGACCCTCTTATGTTCCAGGATTACGAGGGCAATCTCGAGGGCGGCGTGGCCGAGTCATGGAATATTTCGGACGACGGTCTTACATACACATTCGCGATCCGCAAGGGAATACGTTTTCACAACGGAGACGAACTCACCGCGGAAGATGTTCTTTTCAGCATGGAGCGTCTGCTGGCCATCAAGCGCGGTTTTTCCTATCTTTTCTCCGGCTTGATCAAGAATGTCGCCGTCCCGTCTGAAAACACCGTCGTCATGGAGCTGAGCAAACCTTTCGGACCGTTCCTGAAGACCCTTGCGAAATTCTACATCGTGAACAAGAGCGAGGTGCTCGCCAACCTGAAAGACGGAAATTTCGGAGAGCGCAAAGATTACGGAATGAACTGGCTTATGAACAACGACGCCGGCAGCGGCCCGTACAAGGTCGCGGAAATGGCGCACAATCAGCATTTGTACGCCGTCAAGTTCCCGGAGTACTGGAGAGGTTTCAAGCCGGGCAACCCAGAGGGTTTCAGACTGCTGGCCCTATCGGAACCGGTGACCGTCAGAACGATGATGTTGAGGAAACAGCTTGAGTTTACCGACGAGTATCAGCCGGTGGAAACGTATCACAGCCTCCAGAAGACGGAAGGAATCGACGTTTTTTCCATATCGAACGGAAAAATGCTCTACCTGTCGCTGAACAACGCGAAGGCTCCCACCGACTGTCCCCATTTCAGAAAAGCGATATCGTACGCGATCGACTACGACAGCCTTCTCAAAATCTTCGCATGGAGAAGCCATCCGAAAGCTCCGGTAGCGGTGTCGCTCATCGGCGGAACCAAAGACCTGCCATATTACACTTACGATCTTGCGAAGGCAAAAGAAGAGCTTGCGAAATCTCGTTACGCCGACACGCTTGACAAGCAAATCATGGAGATAGCGTGGATCGCGGACGTTCCCGACAGAGAAAAACTGGCGCTTGCGTTCCAGGCGACTTTCGCCGACCTCGGAATCAATGTCGAAGTGACGAAAGAACCGTGGGCGAAATTCGTGGATCAAGCCTCGCGCAAAGAGGACACGCCCAACGGCGCCACCCTCACTATCGCGGCCCATTACAGCGAAGCGGGCACGCTGCTTCGTTCGGTCTACCATTCGAGTTCCATCGGCAGTTACGAGAACATGAGTTGGAAGGCCTATCCGGAAGTGGACGATCTCATCGACGCCGCTCTTCGGGAGACGAACGAACAGGAACGGATCAAGAAGTATATAGAGGCGCAAAAGCTCATCGTAGAAAATCAACCGCACATACCGATTTTCGAGGAACCCGAGATCCACGCCTACCAGTCCGGGTATCTCGCGTGGGAACCGGTGGAGCTTGTAAACGCGGGGAAGACGATAGTTCCAGGGCTCGATCTTCTCTATATGAGGGGAATTCAGTTCAAGTAAAACCGCTGCGGACGGAAAGGCCGCGGAGTTCGACGCACGCTCCGGGGCCTTTCCTCCTTTCCTCTAGACAACGGAAGGAGGTATTCTATGGGATCGTCGTCATTCTTCGCTTTCAAGCGCGTCTTGTGGTCTTTGGCCGCGTTGGTCGGTCTTTCTCTCCTTATTTTTACACTTTCCAGAATCATCCCCGGCGACCCGGCGCGTATGGCGCTCGGCCCCAGAGCGACCGAAGAGGCGGTGCAGGAACTCCGGCATGAACTGCGGCTCGACAGGCCTCTGCCCCTTCAGTACGTTTCCTGGCTCGCCAGCGTCCTGAAGGGGGACTTCGGTCTTTCTCTCATGACGATGCGCTCCGTCACTCAGGATATAAAGATTTTTCTCCCCGCCACCCTTGAGCTGGTCCTCATCGCAGCACTGATTCAGTTGATATTCGGCATCCTCCTGGGGGTGCTCTCCACCTCGTGCCAGGGGACATGGCTGGACTATCTCCTCCGTATAACGGCATATCTCGGCGTCGTCACGCCATCTTTCGTCTTCGCTATTCTTTTTATGCTCTTATTCGGTTTTCTCTTTCCTGTTCTTCCCGTCATGGGAAGAACAAGCGTGCTGTTGCAGCTCCCCCCGATCACGGGAATGCTGATCGCGGACAGCCTTCTGCGGGGAGATTTTTCTACGATGTGGAACGCGTTCACGCATCTCATTCTTCCGGCAACCGCTCTTGCGATGAACGGCATGTCGCAGCTCGCCAGGATCACCCGTTCAGCCATGGTGGACAACCTCGGGAAGGACTACATCGTCATGGAGGCCGCGCAGGGGATCAGCAGAAAAAAAATATTTTTCCACTACCTTCTCCGTCCCTCGATCATTCCCGCCGTCTCGGTAATGGCCCTGCAGGTAGGCTCTCTTTTCGGCAACGCGTTTCTCGTCGAATCGATCTTCAACTGGCCGGGGCTTTCGCGGTACGGGGTCCAGGCCATGCTTTTCAAAGATCTGAACGCCGTAAGCGCTGTGGTGTGCATCATAGGATGCGTTTTCATCATCGCAAATATCGTCGTGGATATCCTGGTCGCCGTAATCGACCCAAGAATCCGACTCAAAGCGGGAGAGTGATCGACCGATGAATATCCGCACATCGCACCGCCGCGGCATCCCCTTGAAAGAACGGATGGGGCAGGGATGGTACCGATTCTCCAGAAGCAAACTCTCCATTCTGGGGCTTGCGGGAGCTGCGCTGCTCGTCTTCGCGGCCGTTTTCGCTCCCATCATCGCGCCATATCCCCATCACGCGGGGAAGGTCGTCGATTTCGCCAACGCCAACCAGCCTCCGAGCCTCCAGAATCTCTGCGGAACGGACACCATGGGAAGAGACGTTTTCAGCCGGATCATCTACGCGCTTCGCTCCACCCTCCTGATGGGCGTCGTCGTGCTGAGCGTCGCCGTACCGTTCGGTACGAGCATGGGGCTGATCGCGGGATACTTCCAGGGAAGTCTTATCGATTCGCTCATCACCCGACTCACCGATATCTTCCTCGCCATTCCTCCGCTGATTCTGGCGCTCGTCGTGGCGTCCCTGCTGAAACCGAATCTCCTGAACGCCATGCTCGCCATCACCGTTACTTGGTGGACGTGGTACGCACGGTTGGCGTACGGCATGGCCACCTCTCTCAACAGGGAGTACTATATCCGCTCGGCGCAGCTCTCGGGAGCGGGCTGGATCCATATCGTCTTCAGAGAGATGCTTCCCAACTGTCTCTCTCCTATTCTCACGAAAATGACGCTGGACATCGGAATCGTCATCATGATCGGCGCAGCCCTCAGTTTCGTCGGGCTCGGCGAGCAGCCGCCCGCCCCTTCTCTCGGCACCATGATCTCGGACGGCGCCAAATACATGCCGACGCAGTGGTGGTTGACCGTTTTCCCGGCGTTGACGATCATGATCATCGTCCTCTCCTTCAATCTTCTGGGAGACAGCTTCCGAGATCTTTTCTCGACGGAGGAGAAAAAATGAACGCCGGCAGACTGCTTTCCGTCGAAAATCTCGACGTCGATTTCGGCGTGTACCGGGGACGCTCCCGAGTTCTGAACGGCATCTCCTTCAACGTCGACAAGGGAGAGAAGCTGGGGCTCGTCGGCGAAACAGGATGCGGGAAGACAACGACGCTCAGGGCGCTTATGCGCGTGCTCGATCCAAACGCGCGCTGCTCCGGAAAAATTCTGTATACTATAGCCGGGCAAGACAAGGACATCTACGCGATGAACGCCGCCGAGATGCTTCACCTCCGAAGGACCGAGATGTCCATGATATTCCAGGATCCTACGAGCGCGCTCAACCCCGTATTCACGGTGGGCGAGCAAATTTCGTCCGTCATCCGGGCGAATCTCGTCGCCAAACAGGAGAGTTTCTCCAAGAATTCCGTCACTGAAAAGGCGGTCAAGGCTCTCGCGGACGTCTTCCTTCCCGACCCGGAACGGATTCTCGAATCCTACCCCTTCCAACTGAGCGGCGGGATGCGGCAGCGGATCTGCATCGCCATGTCGGTGGCCACCGAGAGGAACCTGCTTCTCGCGGACGAACCGGGCACGTCGCTCGACGTCACCATCCAAGACCAGATTCTACGCCTCATCAACACGTTGGTCGAGACGAAGGGCATGTCCTTTATTCTTGTGAGCCACTCGCTCGGAGTCGTCAGAAAAACGTCGGACCGAATCTGCATCATGTACGGCGGCACGATAGTCGAAAGCGCACGAACCGCGGATCTCTTCGCCTCCCCCCGCCACCCGTACACGCGAGCACTCCTCGCGTGCGTGCCGAAGCTCGGCGGCGCCGGAATCGCCGAAGGAATTCCGGGAGAAATGGTGAACTACATCAATCCTCCCGCCGGATGTCGGTTCCACCCGCGCTGTACTCAAGCTTTCCGGGCGTGTCGGGAAATACAACCCCGCCCCGTCGCCCTCGGCGACGGCCATGCGGTGTCCTGTCATCTGTACGCCACAGGGAGTTGATCTTATGACATTACCTATCCTCACAGTCAAGGCGCTAAAAAAATACTTTCCCTACAAAAAAGATCTCTTCGTCAAAGCGGTGGACGGAGTGGATTTCGAGATATTTCCCGGCGAAACCCTCGGCCTCGTCGGAGAATCGGGCTCGGGCAAGAGTACCGTCGCCTATACCATAGTCGGGATGTACGCCCCCACACAAGGTAAAATCCACTATAACGGCGAAGACATTTCCAGACTGTCGAAAAACAGATCTCATGAGATGAAAGGGAACATCCAGATCGTCTTTCAGGATCCCGGATCTTCGCTAAATCCGCAGAGATCCGTCGGGAAGACGCTCTCCTTTCCGTTGCACCTTCATCAACGCAACCGGAAAAGCGGTTTTCCCACCACAGCCGTCGAACTTCTGGATTCAGTCGGTCTCCCCGAGGAGAATCTGTACCGCTTTCCCCGCATGATGAGCGGAGGCGAACGACAGCTGGTCGCCATAGCCCGCGCCTTGGCGACCGGTCCGAATCTGATGGTTCTGGACGAGCCGACCTCGGCTCTCGACGTATCCGTACAGGCGAAGGTCATCAATCGTCTTCTGGCTCTACAGAAGAGATTCGATCTCTCATATCTTTTTATCACCCACGACCTGAGCCTGATGCGCAATGTAGCGCATCGCGTCGCCATCATGTACCTGGGGAAGATCTGCGAAATAGCGACGATAAAAGAATTTTTCGAACGACCGCTCCACCCCTACACAAAGATGCTGCTCTCTTCCATCCCGGTTGCGACGGAAGAAGAAGAGGCGTTAAAGCCCGACACGGCGCCGTCGAGTGGAGAAATTCCGAGTCCGGTGAACATCCCGACGGGATGCGGCTTTCATTTACGCTGTCCCATGAAGATGGACGTCTGTACACGACACGATCCGGAAACGACCTCCATCGCACCGGATCACAAGGTTCGTTGTCATCTCTTCTCCGGCGCTTCATAAAAGAAGCTGCGGACGATTATCCTGCGGAAAACGGAGGAAGAAATAAAAAGATGGGAGAAAGGCTCTTCGTCGGTATCGCACAAATCGAGTCCGAAGCGGCCGACCTCCGGACGAATTTAAGGAAAGCCCGGGAAGCGGTGGTCGAAGCCGAAAGCAAAGGGGCGCAGATCGTCTGTTTTCCGGAGCTTTTCCCCTCGGGGTACTGTCTTGAAGAACTCGATGGTGAAATCGCAACATTCTACAGGCGACATCATCAGTTCATCGTGCGCTTCTTTTCGGAAGCGGCACGGACGTCGCGCCTGCACATCGTTCTTCCTACAGGCCTACCGAGAGAATACGGCGTTCTGGAGAACGGTCTTATCTGTTTCTCTCCTTCCGGGGAGATAGCGGGAACACACTCGAAATACCACCTCTGGGGGAAGGAGAAAAAGTACTTCACAGCGGGCGACCATACCCTCTTCATTAGGGTCGGCAACACGACCGTCAGTTTCGCCATCTGCTACGACCTCGGTTTTCCCGAAGTCTGCCGATATCTCGGGCAACAAGCCTCCGTCGTCATTTCTCCGTCGGCGTGGGATATCTCCGGTTTCAGGCTTTGGGAACTCAACCTCTCTCAACGGGCTGCGGAGAACACTGTGTTCACTGTCGGCGTCAACGCCGTCGGCACCTTCAAAGGAGTTCGTCTCTTCGGCCGGAGCATGCTCTGCGGTCCCACGGGAGATATCCTCTCCGAACTGCCTTCGGACACGGAAACAATAGGCGTTTTCATGATCGAAACGGACGCGCTGGAGAGCGCCCGGGAATTCCTTCCCTACGCGAAAGACAGGCGTCCCGATCTCTATTCCGGATGGTGTGCGGAGATACGGGAAAAAGCTCGCAGGTTCTCTCCGTAAAGGGAAATGCTTTTTCCGCGACAATGGTAGAATATACGCGATGCACCGGTTTCGTTCGACAGTGCATATACCTACGAGAGGAAGATATCTCCATGCTGTTCACCGTCGAACAAATGCTCCAAATAGGTAGCTTGCAGGAAATTACGGTTCTTGCCGGCGAGAAAGGGCTTTCACGGAGGACGGTCAAGACCGTGGTCGTGATCGACGTCCCTCATTCCGACCAATGGGTCCGGGGAGGCGAGTTCCTTATAACGTCCGGCTTTCTTTTCGCGGAAAATCCCTACGAACTGATAGACCTCGTCGGCGGACTTGCACGAAAAAACGCAGCCGCGCTCGGCATTAAGATCGGCCGTTTTCTTTCGACGATCCCTGAAGAGGTTCTGGCGAAAGCGGACGAGCTGGATTTTCCCATTCTTCACATTCCTCCGCACGTCAACCATACGGACATCATCAATCCCGTTCTTTCAACGATTGTGAACACTCAATACGAACTCCTCCGAGAGACCGACAGAATACGCGACAGATTTATGGACTCCGTCGTATCGGACGCGGACGTTCCTCGCGTCCTCGAAATCCTGGAGGAATTTCTTCACACCGGGGTCGCATTTGCGGACACTGTCTTCGGCGACCTTTACGTATCCGGAAAAAGCGCCTTCCCGCCCGTCGGCGCGGATCTGCCCCGAATCAGGGAACTCATGAATCGTCTTCCGCATGAAAAAGTCGTCCTCGCCGACAAACCGGTCGGGGCGATCGTCTTCGAAACGGACCCCTACTCCATCTCGCCCTTGGCCGAAGTGTCTATTAAACAGGCGAAAAACTCGCTCGTCATCCATCTTCAAAGAAAAAAAATATCTCTTGAAGTAGAGAGACGACATAAGGACGAGTTCATTCAAAACCTGCTGTACTCCAAGTTCAAACGCGGCGCGGAGACACTGCAGAAATCGCGGATCTACGGTTGGAATCTTGAATGGCAGCTTCTTGTAGCGGCCGTGCTCGTATCGCCTGTTTCGGATGAGAAAGAAGCCGAAAGAAACGCCTCCGAGCACGACCAGCAAGAACGTTACTATTTGTGCACACGCCACTTCGAAATGTTGTTTCCCGGCACTATCGGCATCGAATACGAATCCTCGTACATCGCGCTGATACCGGTCAAAAACCACGAGAACAAAAACGATACAAGAAGACGCCTCGAAAAACTCCGCACGATACTCTCCGAGGCAACCCGGAAGTGCGTCACCGTCGCATTCAGTACGGTGAAAAAGAACCTGCTGGGAGCTGCGGAAGCCTTTTCCGAGGTTCGGGCGACGCTGGACGTCATCGAGAGAATGCAGTATAGAGGGACGGTCCTCTCCTGGCAGGAACTTGGAGTGGACCGTGTTCTCAGCATCATCAAGGGGACCGAGACCAGTAAAAGTTTCTGGAGAGATGTCCTCGGCAACCTCGTCGACACCTCTTCGGCATCCGCGAAAAATCCGCTCCTCATGGAGACTCTCCGGGCTCTCATAGAAAACGACTGGCAACCCAGGCGCGTTTCGGAATTATTAGGAGTTCATTACAATACCATAAAGTACAGAATCAAACTCCTTGAAGAGCTTTTAAACGCGGATCTCGGTCGAGGATCTACAAGATTCCAAGTGTCGTTGGCTTTTTTACTCTTTACAGCCGACACAGCGTGCATCAAAAAATAGAAAAATCTCATACCCTTTAACCCAATCGCACTGTTATCAATATATTATTCGATATATACGCGCGGAAGAGGCGCCAAATCGGAGCAACGGCCCCCGGGTTCCGGCGCCGTTGCTCACATAGACGCTGCTCTCCCTGGAAATTTCGGCGGTATAGGCTCTGAAGTCCGAACGATGAACAGTGAAATGGCGGAGAAAGATGTCCGGTTCGCCCCACGCGACAGTTGATTAAATCGCATCTTATATCTTTTTCCCAATATAGAAGACATAACCATAATACTGTTTGTATTTTAAATACAGCTCCGCTTCGCGCCTCAAAAATGCAATCATATCCTCGGCAATTTTATTCCCCTTGTGCGCCTTCAAGAATTCCACCTGTCTTGCCTTTTGCGGAGTAAAATAAGAGTCTGTCCAGCAGCTTTCGGGCAGAGTGAACGCGGCAACGGGAATATACCCCGCTTTCTGCATGGTACAAATATTACGCCCGATCGTCCCGATCTCGGGAACCGCGTCCACCCACCACTTTTCTATTTCGGCGGGGCGTTCCTCGGTAAACCACGACTCGTATGTTACGGCGACATAACCGTCTTTCTTGAGGAAGTTCTTCCAGTAGTTCAGTCCTTTCTCGAAACCGATATTCGCGATCGCCCCCTCGGACCAAATAAGGTCGAATTCGCCGTCCTGGAACGGCAAATCGTCCATTGAACCAACGACGCCTTTTACTCGGTGCTGCAAACCGAATCTTCCGGCCGTTGCGTTCAGTCTCTCGATCGAGCCGGCGTAAAGATCGAGGGCGGTGATGGTCGCTTTCGTATTGTGCGCCAGAACCATCGTCTGAGCGCCCGTGCCGCAGCCCAAATCGGCAATCCGCGCCTCGTTCGGAAGGCTTCCGATAAAACTCAAGGCTCTGATGGTTTCTTCGGAGCTGCCGGGCCCCTGCCGTTCCATCTCCGTGAAGAACTCATTAATGAGGGAAAAATCGAATTCGTGAATCTTTATTTCTTCCATTATTCAGACCCCTTACCTTCCACATGCGCCTTCGGCATCTTTTCCGTAGAGACGTTCTTTTCAAAAAAACGCTCGATATGCGTCGTCAACAGCTTCACGGCCTCTTTTTCGTCGAAAGCCGCATCCGAAATACTTACCAGCAAATAAAAAGGCGCGTACAACTCGAGTGCAAGCTGTTTAGGATCGCTTTCTTCCCCAATGTCCTGTTCCATCATTTCACGGAATAGATCTTCCATATAGCTCACGGGCCCGCTTCCAAGACATTTTTGATACAGCTCCATGATTTGCGGGTTCCTATACTGCTCCACCGTCAGCATTTTTCTAAAATCGCAGGCGAATTCGTCCTCGGTCCAAAAACGAAATTGCGCTTCGAGGAAAACCTTGATTTTATCCACAGCCGTATCGCGGTAGCTCGACGGAGATTTTTCGAAGGTGTCCTCCGGCACTTCGTATTTTTTGGCTCTTTCAGCATCGACCCGATAGATACGCTCTACAATGCTGTCGAAAATATCCCGCTTGTTTTTATAGTGCTTGTATAAGGCTCCCTTCGTCATGCCGAGCTCTCCGGCGATATCGCTTACCGAAGCGGCCTCATAGCCGTCCCGCGCAAACATTCGAAGCGCGATACGCATAATTTTTTCTTTTGTATCGACCATCACGACACCCTCCGCACAGTGAACGATCGTTTACCATGCAGTAAAGTAAACGATCGTTCACTTGTCAATGGGTTCAAAGAGCGAAATGACCGGTTGACCGAAAATTCGATGCTTCGTCAAACACTCTGCAATGGTTCCGCGGCCACGGAAGCGTTTATTCGCGATCTGCTCTCCGGCAGTTTTTGTCGCGGAAGAGAAAGCGGCGAAGCTTCCTCTCTATATGAAGATGAATCGAAACCTTCTCTCGACGCACCGGTCTCGGGAGTCATATTCTTTTGATCCGATCGATCTTCTCTTTGATCCCCGAAAGGTTTTCCCGTACATACTCGTCGGGAACCGATGAGACATACCCCGCGAGATCGGTCAGTGCGAAAAGAACGTATGATTTGACCAGCTTGCCGTATATGGCGGGAGCAAGCGACTCTCCGGCGCGCTCCTGAAGGTACCGGGGGATGGCGTTCATGAGGAACCTGAAGCCCTTGGCAAGCATGTCGCCGCTGTCGAATCCCTTGTCGAGGCCGGAGTGCAGCGCCGGGAGCACAAACGCGCGGAAGATCACCGGATCGTTAGGATCCGGCGCGCTCTCGGCGACGTTTTCGTCCATTCCGGGAACGGGGGCCTCCGCTTCAAGTATCCGCTCCACGGCGTCGATCAGGAGAGGTACGATCTCTTTCTCGATCCACATTCTTTCACCGCCTTCCTGCTCCTGCTGCTTCTTCGTCCGTTCTCGAAGAGATACGCATCCTACAACCTCGCGATCTTCGTGGCCACCTCGTCGCAGAAGGCCCTGTCGTGCTCCACGAAGAGCATCGTCGGCCGGAACTCCAGCAGCAGATCCGTGATCTGGATTCGGGAGATCACGTCGACGTAGTTCAGCGGCTCGTCCCAGATATAGAGGTGCGCCTGCTCGCAGAGGCTCCGCGCCAGCAGCACCTTCTTCTTCTGCCCTCCGCTGTAGTCCGCCATGTCCTTTTCGAACTGGAGCTTCGAGAAGTCCAGTTTGTCCAGGACCATTCGGAACAGGCTCTCGTCGATCCCCGAGGCGCGCGCGTACTCCCTCGGGCTCCCGCGCAGGTCGTCGGCGGACTGGGCGACGTACGAGATCTTCACCCCGCTCCCCACGACCAATCTTCCGTCGTACTCCAGAGACTCTCCGTGAAGAAGCTTGAGGACGCTCGACTTGCCGCAGCCGTTCTTCCCCTGGAGCGCGATGCGCTCACCGCGCCCGATGGTGAAACTCACCCCTTCGCACGCGACCCGCTCTCCGTAGCGGATGGAGACGTTCTCCAGCTCCGCAAGAAGCGGGGAGTGGTAGACGAGGGGGATGAGCTTCAGCTCGTCGCTCTTCTCGACGTTCCGCAGCAGCGCCGACTTCTCTTCGATGGCCGACTGCCGCCTCGCGTCGATCGACTTCGACCGCTGCGCCATCTTCGCCGCCTTGTGGCCGATATACCCGGTGTCCGGCCGCAGTCCGGAGAGCCGCACGCCCCGCTTCGTCTTCTCGACCTTGTCCGACCAGTCGGATGTCCGGCGGACCGCTTCCCGCATCCGGCCGATCTCCTTCTTCAGGCGCTCGTTCTCCGCCCGCTCGGAGCGTTCTCGCATCTCCATGTTTTTCCACCAGGAGGAGAAGTTCCCCTTCCGAACCTCGATGTTCGTCCTGTTGATCGAAAGGATGTGATCAATGCACGCGTCGAGAAAGACCCTGTCGTGCGAGACGAGGATGAAGCCTTTCTTCCGGTTCAGATAGGCGGTCACGGCGGCGCGCGCCTCCATGTCCAGGTGGTTGGTGGGCTCGTCGATCAGCAGAAAACTGTTCTCCTTCAGGAAGAGGGCGGCGAGCAGCACCTTGGTCCTCTCTCCGTTCGAGAGCGTGCGGAACGGGCGGCGGAGGGCGTCGTCCGCCACGTCGAGGAGCGAGACTTCGCGGGCGATCTCCCACTCTTCCGCGCCGGGCGCGGCGCTCCGGATCAGCTCCAGCGTCTTCACCTCCTCGTCCGGCACGTCGTAGGGGAAGTACTCGAAATCCACGCTCGACGAGATGGTCCCCTCGTACTCGTACCGTCCGAGCAGCAGGTTCAGGAACGTGGTCTTCCCCCTGCCGTTCCTGCCGGTGAAGCCGAGCTTCCAGTCCGTATCGATCCGAAAGCTGACGTCTTCGAAAATATTTTCCAATCCGCCCTCGTAGGCGAATGTAAGATGCGCGACGTTGATCAACGACATGAACATATCCTCCTGTGAAAAAAGAGCCGCAAGAAAGAGGACTCTCGCGGCTCGGAACACAGCACAACCGGGCCCCGAAAGGGACCGGCGCGGATATGACGTCGAAGAGTGAAAAAGAGTCGCGGCTTTCTTGCATCGGCATGGCGAAAGAGAGCGACGTTCTTCGTCGCCCGTCCCGTTTCGTTCGGCCTTAAAAATCAGCAAGAAAGATCGCGCATTCTCCCACCCCTGATCGAAAAATTATTCCCGATGATTAAAACACATATTGGAGACGTTGGCAATAGGCGGGGAGCATCGAAGCACCCCGAGTCCGCGGACTGCGCGCACGCCGTTGGAGAACGTCGTTCGCCGCGTTCTCGGCGCGAGCGACCAGTCAACGGGAAAGGTCCTTCAGGAAAACGGCGGGAGTGGTTCCGACTATTCGCCGGAACCAGCGTGTAAGGTGGCTTTGATCGGCGAACCCCGCTTCCGAAGCGGCCCGGGCGGGGGAGAATCCCGCGCGGAGAAGATTTTCCGCACGCCTGACGCGGAGCTGCGCCAGGTAGGCGTGAGGAGGCAAGCCCGTTTCGTCCCGGAACGTGCGAAGGAAGTGCCAGGGACTGAGGGATGAGAGCGCCGCCAACTCTTCGAGAGAGACGTTCGTGTGCATGTTGTCCCTCAGGAAGCTGCAAGCCTCCCGAACGGAACCCCTCGGCGTCCGGCTGGGCGCGGGGTATTCGCCGAAGCGTTCGAAAAGGAGCGAAACGAAACGGAGCCAGAGCGCGGAGGCGGCAAGCCTGTCCATAGTCTTCTCCCGAAGCCCTCCGTACACCCTTCGAAAAAGACCGGCAAGTTCCTCCGATTCCAAGACACCCTGCGCGATGAACGGAAGCCCCCTGTCCCTGCCCCGTATCTCTCCGGCTATCCTGCGGATAGCCCCCGGCTCGACATAGGCCATGCGATACGTCCACCCCCGATCATGAGCCGAATGACCGTCGTGTACCTCTCCGGGGACAACCAGGCCGAGCATTCCCGCCGTCGCGACGACGTTCTCTCCCCGGTAGCGAAAACCCAGCGCGCCGCCCTCTATCACTCCGAACGCGTAGGTTTCGTGAGTGTGCCGCGCGAAACTCATCTCGCGAAAACTTCCGTCCAAAAACAACGCCTCCGGCAGGAGTTCCGACCGCCAGAAACGTATCCTGTTTTTTCCTTCATTCAGAGGAACGGCATCTCCGCGACTGTTCATAGAAAACCTCCATACGCAACAGCAATTCCGTTCAAGAAAATCGGTACGCTCTCGGGTATCATAAACGAAAACGGCGAAGAAATGGAGATGATGGAATCGTGATCACTGTATCCGCGAACTGGAAGGCGCGCTATCCGGACGTCTGCTTCGGCGTCCTCGCGATGGAGAGAATCGACAATACCGGGAAATGCCCCGCGTTGGAGGAACGAAAGGACACCCTGGAACAAAGCCTCCGCACTCGCTACGCGGGGAAGAGTAGAAAAGAAATAGGAGCCGAACACCCCTTCGCAGCCTACGGGAGATACTACAAGGCCTTCGGGAAGAGCTATCACGTGCTGTTTCAGGTCGAAACAGTCGCGTTGAAGGAGAAACCGATTTTTTCCCCGTCGCCGCTTGTGGCGGCCATGTTCATGGCCGAGCTGCGAAACGGCCTGCTCACCGCCGGGCACGACCTCGACCGGATCGAACCGCCTCTTCTTCTGGACGTTGCGAAAGGGGGAGAAACCTATACGTCCCTGGGAGGAACGCTACGCACTCTTCCTCCGGAGGACATGTATTTCTCGGACCGGAACGGCACTCTCTCCAGCGTCATCTACGGGCCCGACGACGGCAGCGCCATTACCTCGGCGACATCCCGCGCGCTCTTCACGGTGTACGGAGCGCCCTCCATTTCCGCCGGAGAGGTGCGCGCGCACCTGGAGGAAATCGAGCAGCTCGTCCGCATCCTCAACCCCGGGGCCGCACGCAGGGAGTTGGCCGTCTTCGAGTAACCTCCGGGAAAACAACCGGGCGCGTCGGAGAATGAAGACTCCCGACGCGCCCGGCATGTTTGCGCAGGAAAAAAAGACGCATTAGAAATGTTTCGGCGCGAAACCGCGTTGCGTAGTTATGTCCGACAGTTCAAGCTTCCGTTCTCTGCGGCGGATACCGGAAAAGAGCGCCACCTGGAACAGCACGATGGAGACCCAGCCGACTCCCGTCGCCAGCGCCACCGCCTTCAGCCCCATCGCCGGAGCGAGCATGTAGGAGAGAACCACGCGCACGCTCAGGTGCATCGTCGTCCCGATGAAGGGGATGTTGATCCGTCCGCTGCCGCGGAAGAAACCCACGAACGCGCTGCCCGTGTAGCCAAGGACATAAAAGAAGGAGACGAGCCGCATATAGGCGACCCCCTCGGCGATGGCCGCCGCCTGGTTCGTGCCGATGAACAGCGCGATGGATCGCTCCGCGGAGAGGTAAAGAATACACGATGCCGCGATACCAAGCGCGACGAGCGCGAACAGCCCCTCGCCGAATCCCTTAAGAGCGCGCTTTTTGTTGCCGGCTCCCGTGTTCTGGGCGACGAACACCGAAATGGACTCCGTGCCGCTTTCACCGAAAGCAAGAGATAATCCCTCTATTCGCGTCGTGGCCGTGTACGCTGCGATGGACGCCGTCCCCAACAAGTTGACCGCTCCCTGCACCAAAATCTTGCCTATGTACAGGCTCGATTGGTGCATCGCGGACAGGGAGGCGAAGATAATCGTTTTTTTCAGCAGCGCTCCGTCGTACCGCATGTCCTCCCTTGTGGGCACGAGGAACGGCAGCTTTTTCTTTATGTACGCCATGCAGAGAACGGCAGACAGCCCCTGCGAAAAGACGGTCGCCCAGGCCGCGCCGGTGATGCCCCGTCCCAGCGGCACGACAAGGACGAAAGTCAGCCCTACGTTCACGGCGACGGCGATCATGAGGAAAAAGAGGGCGTAGCGGGTATTGCCGACGGCACGGAGAGCGGCCGCGCAGAGGTTGTAAAAAAAGGTCGCCGGCAAACCGGCCAGGATGATGAGCAGATACTGTTGCGTATAGCCGAATATCTCGGCGGGGGTGTTGATGCTCTCCAGCAGCGGCGAAAGCAACACGATGGAGACAAGACTTACGACGAGGGTGAAACCGGCGCCGAACACGATGGCCAGAAACGACTCTTTCCGCAGGGAGTGATACTCTCCGCTCCCGAAGAGCGAGGCGAGGATAATGGAAACGCCGGTGCAGCCGCCGACAAGCACGAAGATGAAGAGGTTCATCACCGTCCCCGCCACGCCGATCGCCGCGAACGCCTCTTTTCCTATGTATTGCCCGACGATGACGGCCGCGGCGACGTTGTAGAGCTGTTGCAGTATATTGCCCAGCAGCAGCGGAAGCGCCAACGCGAACAGCTGCGAGCTTATTTTCCCCGACGTCAGGAAACGTGAATGGGTTATGACGAGTCCCTCCTCCGAAAATATGGGGATAGTATACACCACGGAGCGCGGCGGAGGCGTGGAGACAATGCGAACATCACGCACGGGAGAGGACGGGAAACCTCAGCCCTTTCTCAAGAAAATCCACCGAGTTTTTCAAGACGAAGAGGGTTGTATTCTCCTCCGTACAGACCGTGCGTTCAAGGTTTTCGTCGCAAAGCGGAGAAAAGCCGAACGTCGCTCTTGTCACTCCTTCGCCGAAGGCGCAGATCACATCGTCCAAATTCACCGCGTCCTCGCAGAAGACGTCGTCGATCCGCACGCTTTTTTCCTCGACCTCCGCGACGATAATGGCGTTCGTCGGAGGATCGAAGTACACGTTCTCCCGCGAAGGACCGGTAAGATGGAACATGACGAGCCCGGCGTTGTTCACGCGCACTCTGCTCACGCCGCGCGTTCCGCGGACGGCGCGCTCCACTCTCGCCGGATTTTCCGCGGAGTCCATATCCAACTTCTCCGCCCGTGCAGGCCCCGACGCGCGAACCGCGACGGAAGCGCACGCTTCGGCGCTCTCCCGAAACCCGAATTTCGGGTAGAAGCCGAGCACCTCGTCGTTGGCGAACAGATAGACTTCATCGACCTTCGGCGCCCACTCCTCCAGCACGGTCTGCATAAGGATCCGGCTCAACCCCCGCCCTCTGAAGTCAGGATCGGTCATCACCGTCCCTATCTGCGCCATCGTCATCGGCGCACCGTCGATGTTCACCGGCATGAAGCTCACCGACACGTTCGCGACCACCTGGCCGTCCTTCGCCAGTGAATAGGGGATATACTGCTTCGTCCAGTACCCAGAACGGTACCATCTCTCGAAATCGATCCCGAAGGTTTTTCGCGCGAGTTCGTTGAACGAGTACCGAAGCGTCTCGACATCTTTGTACCCTATCAGAAGTGAAAACTCGCCGTCGTTCATCATCATATCAACCACGCCGGGACGAACCAGTGAGTAGAATCTATCGGGAGCAGATCGTTCGCCATGCAGACAACTGCACCGTTTCCAAGTCGAACCTTCATTCCGGCGGACTCTCCGGGCTTCTCGGTTCGGGCGAGGGGCTCCAGCGCACGGAAGTGTTTCACAGCCTCCGTTCCGGGAGACGCCGACTTCTTGATCTCGACGGGTGAGAGCGTTCCGTTTTCATAGATCAGCAGGTCTATTTCTCTTTTTTCTTTATCCCGATAGTAGAACAGAGGGGGCTCTCTTCCGGCGTTCAGATAGCTCTTGGTGACTTCGGAGAAAACATAGCTCTCGAAAAACGCCCCCGACATCGCCCCTCTTTCAAGCGCCTCCGGATTGCCCCATCGCAACAAGTAAGCGCAGAGACCGGTATCAAGAAAATGGAGCACGGGCATTTTGGTCACGCGCTTCAGAATGTTATGGGAGTAGGGTTGCACGATCGCCACAATATCCGACGACATCAGGACGGAGAGCCACTTTTTCGCAGTCGGAGCGGAGACTCCGCTTTCGCTTGCGATCTCTTCGTACACGACCGGCTTCGCCGTTCTCGCGGCTACGACCGTCATAAAATTGTAGAAGGCCATCTCGTCCGCAACCTGCGTAAGGTCCTTAATATCGCGCTTGAGATACGTGTCGATGTAGGAGCGGTAGTAGATCTCCCAATCCACGCTCTCATCCGCATGCAGCTTCGGCATCGAGCCCTTGAAAATCCGCTCGTACAGTTCGTTCAGCCCGATGCGTTCCACTTCCCCGGCGCGCTTCATGAGGCTCTCGGGATCCGTCGTAAAGGGTCTTGAGGGAACGCCGCGAATCTCGCTGGTCGACAGCCCCGAAAGCCTGATGATCCCGACGCGCCCGGCAAGAGTTTCGCCGACATTTTTCATCATCACGAAGGACTGAGAGCCGGTAAGCCAGAAGTCTCCGCTCCGCCCGGAACGGTCAACAGCCATCTTGATATAGGGCAGCAGCTCCGGGGCGTACTGAATCTCGTCGATCAGCACAGGGGGCGTAAATCGCTGCAAAAAAAGCGCAGGGTCGTTCCTGGCCAGATACCGGACGTCGGGATCGTCCAGCGTGACGATTCTTCGTTCAGGCTCCGCCAGGCGCTCGAGAAGCGTCGACTTGCCGACCTGGCGCGGACCGGTCACAAGCAGCACCGGAAATGTGGCCGCCGTCTTCCTGACGGTATCCTCGACGGCTCTTTTGATATACATCGGTTTCACCTCGTTTTCGGTAGCGGAGCCGATCGTCCGACTAAGCTAAAACCTGATTTTATTATAGCCAAACACTGTGAAGAGGCAAGACCCCGTCACGCTTATTGAACGAGCACCGCACCGAGAAGGCATCCCAGTAGCCTATCGGAAGTGAAAACTCGCCGTCGTTCATGCTCATCTCCTTCTGCGGACTCCGCCGGACGCACACACAACGACGGCTCAATACGCCGTCTTCGAATAGCTCAGCGCAATCTCGCACAACGCCCGTACGCCTATCGGCAGACACTCCTCCGGGAACAGGAATTTCGGATTGTGAATCTCGACGACCGGCCCTTTCGGGTCGCGGCTGCCCAACAACAGGAAGAGCCCCGGGACATGCTCCAGAAAGACGGAGAACTCCTCGCACCCCATAGTGGCTGGATAGTCCGCAACGATCGCTTCGTTGCCGAAAGCGCGCGCCAGTACGTCCGTCGCGAACTCCACGAAAGCCGGGTCGTTCACCAGTGGAGGCATCACCCGGACATACTCCATCGAGCAGGAAGCCCGGGCGGATCGAGCAACTCCCTCGGCGATCTCTCCGATCCTCTTGTGCATAAAATCGCGCGCATCGCGATCGAAAGTTCGCACGGTCCCGTGCATCGTAACGGACTTGGAGACGACATTCGCCGCCGTGCCGTATTCCATTTTTCCGATGGAAACACAGGCGGGAATCATCGGGTCTATTTCTCGGCTGACGATTCTTTGAAGAGCAAGGATCACCTCCGCCGCCGCGGGCAGCGGATCGACCGCCATGTGCGGCCATGCCCCATGCCCGGCGATTCCATCCACTTTCAGCGTGAAGAGGTCGCTGCTCGCCATCACGGGCCCCGGACGCAATCCCAATTTTCCTTGAGGAACGTCATGCCAGATATGCGGGGTGATGATCACATCCACATCCGGATTCTTCAAACCGCCGGCCTCCACGATCTTTGCCGCGCCGCCGGTATTCTCCTCAGAGGGCTGAAAGATCGCCTTGATATTCCCGTTCAGGACGTGTTGATAGCGCGCAAGAATTTTGGCCGCGCCCAAAACGACCGTCATATTGCCGTCGTGCCCGCACGCATGCATACGCCCGGGGATCTCGGAAGCGTAGTCGACGCCCGTTTCCTCGGGAATTTCCAAAGCGTCCAGACACGCCCTGAGCGCAAACGTCGGGCCGCTATGAGCGCCGTACAGCACGCCGATCACTCCGGTACCGCCTATACCGTCGGTAACCTCGTACCCGCACTCTTTCAAGTAATCCGCTACTTTTTCGGACGTGTAGTACTCTTCGAATCCCGGCTCGGGATGCCGGTGCAGATCGCGGCGAAGCGCCACCAGTTCCTCCCGGATCGCTTCCACTGCGCGTTCAAGACTGGTCATAAGAATTCCTCCCGTTTTCAATTCGTGTTTTCTGTTGCTCTTTTCTCCATGTTCCCCTCCGCGACGACGCATGGAAGACGCTTCCTGCCGAAATACTCTCCGAACGCCGCCCCGCCCAGAATCAGCGCCGCCCCGGTCATCTGCTCCGGAGACATGCGTTCGGCCAGGAAAAGCGCAGAAAAGAGCAGCGCCGAGAGCGGATCAAGATAGCCGCAGATCGCGACCGATTGCGCCGGAAGCCGCTGCATCGACGAAAAGTACAGATAGCATCCGACGCCCGTGTTCACGAACCCCAACAGAAGAACGGGCGCGAAACTCCCGGTGGGAATGTCGATCGCAAACCCCTGCTTGAGCACTGTATAGATCGCCACCGTGACGAAGCTCGTCGCAAGCTGCCAGACGGCGTTCTCGAACCCCGTGATGCTCGCGGCCATCTTGTTGAGAATCACCATGAGCGCGAACATGACCGCCGAGAGCGCGCCGCACAGCAGTCCCAATGAAAGCCCGTCCAGCATCAACGCGTCCCGGTTGACGAGGAACATCCCCAGAAGAACGGCGACGAAGCCGCAGAGTCTCGCGGGAGTCATCTTTTCCTTGAACAGCAGCGGCGAGAGCGCCATCACGATGACCGGCCCGCAGTAGTAGGCCAGCGTCGCCATCCCGACGCCGATTTGCTGGTACGCCTCGAACAGAAAAATCCAGCTCGCGCCCATGGCGCCCCCCGACAGAACCAGGAACGCGAGGTGCCGTCCATTCCGCAGCCCGGAGAACTTCCCCCCTGTCAGCAAGAAAACGGCGAGAAGGAACAGACTGCCGATCAACGTTCGCAGAAAGACGATCTCATAACTGCTCATCAAAATATAGCTTGCCACGATTCCGTTCGAGCCGAACAGCAGGCACGCCGAGATGAATTTCACGTAATGCACGTTCATCGTACAAACACTTCTCCTTCCAGAGGCGGAAAACCTTTTTATGATATTGATTATCAGTTGCGTGCTCGGCTCTTTTGTGTCATCATGTCGAAGGAAAAAAGCTCTGTTTTCCGTGCGCAGTTTTTCGGGAAACAGGTATTGTATTTATGGTTCGTCTACGGGGAAAGAACGCCTTCCCCTGCCGAAAACCGGAACGCACACCATTGTACGCTTTCGGAGACGCCCGGTCATCTTGTCGAGGAGGGAAAATCGCTGTGAATACAATCATCGAAGAGCTTATCGAGTACGGACTCTCCCATTTCAAGGGAGAGCGAGTGGAAGACGTCCGGGTCGGACTGGGCTATACCGCAGTGAAGCTTGATACCGCCCAGGCCGGAGTCGCGTGCATGCTCCGGCATCGCCTCGATAATGCGGCCTGCTGCCTGATGGCGAACGCCGGTTCCATCGCGGGAAGCCCTGCCGACCGGGTTATTCCCCTGCTGCGTTCTCCGAACATCGCGGAGACATCCGTCGGACTGGCGGCCCTCAACGCGCTTATCCAGCAGGACGGATACGAAGAAGACTCTTCCAACGACGATCTTGTCCAGCTGCTCGATATCACTTCGAACGACCGGGTGGGAATGGTCGGCGATATTACGCCCATTTTCAACAGGATTCAAAAACACGCGAAAGAATGCATCGTCTTCGACGAAGGGAAAAGCGACTGGGAAGGAATCGCCGACACCTCTCTTGAAAAGGACATGCTCCCGCGCTGCGACGTCGCGCTTCTTTCCGCAACGACGCTTCTCAACAACACGTTCGAGAGCGTGCTCTCGATGGTGGCCGGCGCGCGGGAGATATGCGTCATCGGCCCTTCGGCGCCTCTGCTGCCCGACGTGTTCAAAAAACGTGGCGTGACGCTGCTTTCCGGACGCCGTTTTCTTGACGCCGACCGGCTGCTTCGCATCGTCAGCGAAGCCGGGGGAACCAAGCGCTTCGGCCCGATCAGCCTGAAAGTCAACATCCGACTGAAATAGAAGAAGAGCTGTTCCGTTGCGGGAAGGCATTCAAGAGAATTCCCATGAGGAAGGGAGCCGCGGGCAAACGCCTCGACTGACGGGCTATCCTTTTCTGGCGCTCTCCCACAACCCCTGTATCGCCGCACATCCTTCCACCGGCGAAGCGCCTTCTTAAAAATTTCGGTACAAAGTTTTTTCGAAAGGGAAGCGGTCCGGGAGTAAACGAGAAAAAAGAGTTCACCTCCCGGACCTCTTGAGGATCGTCAGTATTTTTTGCCATGCGACTCCAGGTATGTACGCGTCCGAAGCTCGGCGTTTTGCTGAAGATTCCTGTAGAAGAAAGTGTAGTCGTAAGGGTGGTAGAACTCCCGGATTTGAACGGCGTCAAGGTCGTCGATGTTGGAAGGCGTCGGGATGACGAAAGCCCCACCGACGGTCTGCCCTCCTGTATAGCGGGGGATCTCCAGGACTCCTTTGTCGGTAAAAAAGACCGCTCCCAAGTTCCGATCCGCATCCGCAACCTCTCCGGTGATGGTCATGGTGAGCGGATTGACGCCCACGGCCCCTTCCCGGACGATGCTGTACCCCGGATTGGGCCCCTGTGTGTTATAGCTGACGATGCCCCCCGTCTGATCCGGTCTCTCGGCTATCTCTAGAAAAGGATACCGGGCAAGATCGTCTTTCGTGACCGACCAGCCGACGATATAGGCCGCAACCAGCTTCTTCCTCAATTCAGCATCGCCGAAGCGCCGTTCCATGAGGTGCAGCAGGTGTTCCGATCCTTGGCTGTGACCTGCCAGGATAAAGGGCCTCCCCTTGTTCCAATAAGTCATGTAGGCGTCGAAGGCTGCCTCCACGTCCGAGTAGGCCACGTCGAGCGATTTTCTGGCCGGACTCTCTTCGGGAGTATGCAGCACAGCCAGATTAGCCTGACGGTAGTACGGGGCGTAGAGACAAGCGGATGTTGAAAAAACCCCCGCCTGACTCTCCATAACCCCTCGAACCTTTGGATCGGCGCTCTCGCCCTCAAGGGACTGGTTCCAATTTTCATCGCCTTTATACGTCGTAGGGTGAGCAAAAAAGATATCCACCGGATAGGAAAGAGGCTCTACTGGCAGAACAGCCCAGCTTGTCGGCAAGGAATAGTCAGGGGAGGAAGGAGCCCGAGCCGGGTCGAAAGAATACCCCGGTTCCGCACAGGAAATTCCTGGAAAAAATGGTACCAGGACGAGAGAAATCAACGCAGCAAGAATAAAAGGAAACCGTCTGGGCATCAGGATTCACTCCTTTAATTTGTATGTACATTTTTAGATTCGGTGACCAAGCATATATCGAATCTTCTCCGATGCTTTGTGTACTTTCCTCCGTCGAAACCGGCGTCCGACAAGCCGGAACCTTTTCGGGCTTCCTCTCGCGGACCAACCGTTCATAGCGCTCCTCCCCCTTTTACCGAATTATTTCCTCGCGACGCGGAAGCTTGTGCACTCTTCGTACAGGCCGGAGTTCATCGCGTCGAGTATCTCGAAGATGCCGGCGACGACGTTCTCTCTGCCGTCGAAGAGGGCGTCGGGGTCGCCTGCATCGGCTCATAATGCCGAACAATCTCGTTCGCTCCACTCCGACATGGCTTTATTATAGAAGCAAGACCACCGGATTCAAGAGACTATCGCACAACCTGGATGCCGCCTCTCGGCAATGTTTTTGAACAGTCTTCGACATGATATACTCGAATCATAGAGTTCCCGAGCATCGAAAAGGAGGTTGAGACGATGGAAAAGGTTTCGCCGGAAAACTCTTCGTTCGATGTTATACCTTTTTTCCGCTACCCAAAAATTTTCTGGGACGACAAGGAGATCAGAAACGCCTCCCCATCGGAGCTGAAACGCCTTATCGACAGACTGCGTTCTTCTCCGGTTCCATCGGACCGGCTCCGCTTCAAGGCATTCGTCCGCAGAATGATCGAGCGAGGCAGCGCCAGCGACGCGCTGCTTTTTCTGACACCGGACGAGATCAGGGAGTTTCTTGAGCAGGAAAGCATTTACTGCATGGATGAAAGGATGGAGAGCCTATGGAAGAAAATCTCCGACCTGCCGGAATCATTCCAGCTGAAAAGAGCGCGGGCTGGGAAGCCCCGGAGCAGCGGGCTCTCTTAGTCGAGATATTCAAGATACCGCTTTTCAGTGAAAGCTTCTTCCTCGGAGGCGGTACCTGCCTCTCAGTAATGTATTTCGGCCATCGCCAAAGCCAGGATCTTGACCTGTTCACGGTTGATGAGATTTCAATCCCCGTTGCGTGGGGGATGCTCATCAGGCGTCTTCCCAGAAGAGGCTACGCCCTGGAAACAACGATTTCAATCAGCGAAGGATTCGCGTCCGGAGTCTTTCAAAAAAATGGCGTAATGACCAAAGTGGACCTTGTTCAGGACATGTTTGTCGAGGATCTGCGCCGTGAACAGGTCGCTCTCGACGGAGTTCCTATACGAGTGGACGATTTCGGCAATCTTGTAACCGGGAAATTCTCCGCCTTTCTGAGCAGAGGAGAACCGAAGGATATCATCGATCTCTCGCGTATACTGGAACACGCAAAGGATACCGGTCAGTTTATCCCGTTCCTGGAACGCCTGCTGACAGAAACATCGAAAAGAGACGCTCTTGCCGACGACAACACTCTTCTCAGCGAAATCTTCACCAAGATAGAACAACAGCACTCCGACCTGTTTAACCCGGGAATCGCCCGTATGGTTGTTGAGTTTTTAGATGCCGTGCAGCACCGGAAAAAGGCTCTTTCAGAGGGGGATCATTCCTGAAGTCTCTCTTTTTCAAACCGCAAACGCCAGCCATTAACAGGTTGTACTCTCTCCCGATTCATCATTCCGTTCCCCCGCTCTTTCCCCTCGCGACGCGGAGGCTTGTGCGCTCGTCGTACAGGCCGGAGTTCATCGCGTCCAGCGTCTCGAAGATGCCGGCGACGACGTTCTCTCTGCCGTCGAAGAGGGCGTCGGGGCCGCCCGAGTCGATCCGGGTGAACGGCGGCTCGTAGAGGGCTGACGGCTCCATCACGCCGTGCGCCGTGAGCTGCTCGATGATCGTCTCGACGAAGCGGATCTGCGGCGGGGTGAGGCTGCGGTCGTTGAGGAACGCGGAGAAGGCGGCCTGCGCCGCGGCCCGGTCCATCCCGACCAGAGCGCGAACGAACCACGCGAGCGACGGCGCGTTGCTCCGCGCGAGCATCCCCTCGAGAAGCGCGCCTCCGTCCTCCTCGCCTATCGCCGCGAGCGTGCGCTCCAGCTCCTCCAGGTCGGTCGGCGTCAGCGGCATGTTGGCGCGCAGACGGTGGATGACGATGTGGTCCAGGTGGGTGCGAAGATAGTCCTTCACCTTCTTCTCGTACTGCGCGCCCGTCATCTTCGGCATGGCGGGGCAAAACTCGTCCCCTTCGTCGAGTAATTCGTCCTCGAAGTCGGTGTACACCAGCGTGCGCTTCCTCCTATCGAGAAAGACGACCAGCCCGCGCAGACGGAGACGCATCTCCTCCAGCATGTCGAGCGTAATCCCTTCCCAGAAGGAAACCTCCTGAAGCGCCGCAAGATAGGCCAACTGCGCCTTCACCGCCGGAATCGCGGCCTTCTCCTCCAGCAGCGCCGCGATCTCGGTCACGCGCCGCCTGCGCCGCTCGAACCCGCCTCGCTCCCCCTCGACGAGCGCAAGCTGCATGGAGAGCGCCGTCAGGTCGAACAGCCTCGCCTCGATCACGTCCTCCTCCGCTTCCCCCGGAAGCCCCGCGACCTCCCGGTGCAGCAGTTCATAGTCGTCGCCCGAGAGCGCGTTCCACGCCTCGCGCTTCCGAAACCGCTCCACCGCCTGAAGGTGCATCCGCACGATGAAGTTCCGCGGATTCATCGCCGCCACCTCGCCGTGCAGCACACCAACAAGCGCGCCGTCAAGCGAGCCTTCGGGGTCCAGTTCGGGGGTCTTCCTGACGTGCTCCAGCAGCCGCACACGCGAGCGGAAGAGGCGCACTCCGAGCGGAGCGGCGTCGGTCGCTTCCATCCCCTCCGGATTCTCGCCGAAGAACTCGAAGTTGCCGCAGAAGTCGAAGATGCGGAAGTCCTCCTTGTCGCGCCCCGGCCCGAAGAGATCCGGACAGAGCCGCGTGCCGCGCCCGATCATCTGCCAGAACTTGATCCTGGAGTAGACCGGCTTGAAGAAGACGAGGTTCGCGACCTCGGGGATGTCGATGCCGGTGTCCAGCATGTCCACGGAGATGGCGATGTGCGGCGGCTTGTCGGGTTGGGCGAAGTCGTCGATCAGGCTCTGCGGATATCTGGCGTAGTTGTCGATCACGCGCGCGAAGCTCCCCGCGTAGTGCGGGTAGTGCGCGTCGAAGCGCCGTTCGACGAACTGAGCATGCTCATGGTTCCGGGCGAAGAGAATCGTCTTGGCGAGCCGGTCGCCGCCCTTCACCGCATGCCCGTGCTTCATCAGGTACCCGAGCGCCTTGTCCACCGTATCGCAGTTGAAGAGCCAACTGTTCACCGCCGAGGCGTTCACCCTCTCGGGAAGCCCACGCTCCTCCGTTTCGTCCCCCCAGTCCAGACTCTCCCACTGGGCCTTCTCTTCGTCCGTCAGAGAGTCGTAGACGATCCCCTCGCGGGGAAACTTCAGATCCGCCTTCCGCACCTTGTACGGCACGAGGAAACCGTCGGCGACCGCCGTCTCCAGCTCGTAGGCGTCGGTCGGCACCCCCGGCTCCAGCTCGAAGAGGTCGTAGGTGTTCTTGTCCACGTCGTCGCGAGGCGTCGCCGTCAACCCCACAAGCAGCGAGTCGAAGTAGCGGAAGATCGCGCCGTACTTCTGATAGACCGAACGGTGGGCCTCGTCGATGATCACGAGGTCGAAGTGTCCCGGACCGAAGCGCGCCGCCTCCCCGTCCGTCGTATCGATCAGCCCCATCATCGTCGGATAGGTGCAGACGAAGACGCGCCCCTCGGCCTCCTTGTCGGTCACCAGGTTCACAGGGCTCGACTCCGGCAAGTGCATCTTGAAGGCGTTCACCGCCTGATGCACCAGAGAAACCCGGTCCGCCAGAAAGAGCGCGCGCTTCACCCATCCGGCCCGCTGCAGCGCGTCCACCAGCGCGATGGCGGTGCGCGTCTTGCCCGTCCCCGTCGCCATCACAAGCAGCGCCTTCCGTCGCGACGCCGCGAACTGCGCGAAGATGCTGCCGATGGCGCGCTTCTGGTAGTACCTCTTGACGATGGCATCCCGCACCTGCGCCACGTCGAGCGACATCCGCTGCGAACGCCGCAGAATCAGCCGCGACAGTTCGTCCTTCGTGAAAAACCCCGCCACCGTGCGCGGAGGGTAGAATGCGTCGTCCCACAGCCACGTCTCGTACCCGTTGGTGAAGAAGATCACCGGCCGCTGCCCGTGCATCGTCTCAAGACAGTCGGCGTACAGCTTCGCCTGCTGACGTCCGGCGGCGGGGTCAGCCGTCGTTCGCTTCGCCTCCACCACGGCCAGCGGTTTCCCGTCATCGCCCCAGAGGACGTAGTCCGCGAACCCCTCGCCCTGAGCGTTCGGCATACCCGTAACCCGGTATTCCCGGTCGCGGGAACTGTCGAGCGGCCACCCTGCCCGGCGCAGCTCCGCGTCGATCAGCCAGCGGCGGGTTTCGGCCTCCGAGTAGTCGTGCGTATCGGGGACGGCTTCGCTCGCGGCGCGGATCTCCGCCAACCGCGCACGCAGCTCGCGCACCTCCGCGTCCAGCGCGTCGCGCTCCCTCCGCTCTTCGAGGGCGAGCTTGCTCTGCTCGGCAAGCCTTTCCCCAAGAACCTCAAGCTCCGCACGCGGAACCGCGTCCCCGCCCCTCGCCTCGGGCACTCGATCATCCCGCCATGCGGCGTCCGGCGGCACCGCGCCGGGGGCGTAGGTCCGCGTCAGCCAGTAGCAGACGTGGTACAGCTCCTTCACCGCGAGCAGTGCGTCCGAGGGGCGAACAGGACGCGTGTCGTGCACGGCGCGGTTCCCCATCCTCTGGATCACCCGCGCCTTCTGAAAGACCGCCTGCGGAAGCAGATTCTGAAAGGTGGGCTCGTGGAGGAGCGCGCCGAGGCTGTCGTCGTACGGCATCCGAAGCGCCGGGTCGCGCCTGAAAAGCCAGTGCACCGCAGCCTCCAGCGCGAAGCGCGCATGGAAGCACGCCGCGCGCGGATCGCCGGAAACATGCCCTTCCGCCCGAACAGCGGACTCGGCGATATCCCGAAAGTCATCCGGAAGGAAGGCGAAGTTACTCATGGCGAAGGCTCCCTGGTGCGGTAGGCTTGATTAACATGGTTGGGCTGGGTGGTGAAAAAATCCAAGCTCCTCCGTTACGAAGCGGATTGATATTTTCATCCACTGCTGTCCCAAATAGCTTAAAAACGCGAAAGAGTTCTCTGAGTTTCCAAGGGTTTGCAAAGCTGTTTAGGACGGATTTGAAACAGGTACTCTGCTCTCTCGAACCTCGAAAATTTAATCGGCT
>Ga0228536_1000781_pt1 | contig 46532 bp, 37 predicted proteins | sample SJ1Smetagenome_FD_168611 | JGI IMG/M metagenome (GOLD analysis project Ga0228536, IMG submission 168611) | Enriched culture of PCE-dechlorinating microbial communities from Ithaca, New York, USA - SJ1.S | ecosystem: Engineered > Modeled > Simulated communities (microbial... > Unclassified...
CCCCGCCTCCTGGTCGCCTTTCCCTCCCCCCATCCCCGCCCGTCCACCGACCGTCCCGGTTTCACCGCCGCTTATCCACCGTCTCGCGCCGCCTTGACCACCACTCAATCCGGCCCACTCCCCCATCATGCCCAGGTTCTCCACGCTGGGCGGTCACTTTCCCCGCCGTCCTTCACCGTCTCTCCACCGCCAGACCAGCCTTGCTCCCCGCTCATCAACCACGTCCCCGCCATCTTTCGCGTGTCATTGCCTATTGTTGCATCACTTTTCCACTTTTCCACCGCCAATCCTCTCCACCAAGACCAACCAGGTCTCCATCACGAGGGGCAAAATCGAGAAGGTTGACGCCAATAATAATCGTCAGGGAGATGAGGACACTCATGGTCCGGGTCAGGGCCGCCCCCCGTCCCGGCCATGGAGCTGTCCGACCGGAAAAGCTCATGATTACTGGAACCATATTGAGTTTCGACCGGAAATGACTGTTTACATTGGCGCGGGGTATGGGCAATAATCATCCATTCCAATTCATTACTTAAGCCACGGAGCCGGCATGTCCCAGGACAACCTGCCCCCCGGCCACCGCGCAGAGGGCGTCAAGCCCCCCGCCGCGTCGAGCATTCCCGCGGAGGTCGAGCTGGCCCGGATCAAGGCCACCCTGGGCCCCGCCGGAGACGACGAGGCCAGCCTCTCCCGCCTGGTGTGCAGCGAAGCCCACTATCGCACCCTGTTCGAGACCGCCGGCGACGCCATCTTCGTCCTGGCCGACGGCCGGCTGCTGGACTGCAACCCCCGCAGCCTGGATATCTTCCGCTGCACCCGTCCGGAGATCATCGGCCGCGAGCCGGCGGAGATTTCGCCCGCCGCCCAACCCGACGGCAGATCCTCCACCGAGGCCTTCGCCGAGCTGGCGGTCCGGGCCCAGGCCGGCGAGTCCCTGCGCTACACCTGGCGGCACCGCCGCTGCGACGGCCAGGATTTCGAGGCCGAGGTCAGCCTCAACCAGGTGATGATCCAGGGACAGCCCTATCTGTTGGCGGTGGTGCGCGACATCTCCCAGCAGGTGGCGGCCGAGGCCTCCCTGCGCCGCAGCGAGGAGCGCTTCCGCCGCCTGAGCGAAAACGCGCCGGACATCATCTACACCCTGGATGAAAAGGGGGCCTTCACCTACGTCAACCCGGCCTGGACCCGCATCCTGGGCCACCCGCCCGAGGAGGTCCTGGGCCGCTTTTTCGTGGATTTCGCCCCGCCCCGGGCCGCCCACAAGCTGACCGGCCTGTTCAAGAGCATCCGCGACGGCCACCAGACCCAGCACATCACCGACGAGCTCAACCACCAGGACGGCGGAACCCGCCTGTTCGCCATGAGCGGCGGCCCCAACCTGGACGACGCCGGCCGGGTGACGGGCATGGTGGGGATGCTCAAGGACGTCACCGAGCAGGCCCAGGCCCAGCAGGCCCTGCGCGAATCCGAGGAGCGCCTGCGGGCGGCCCTGGAGGGAGCGCCGGACCCGGTGGTGATCTACGACCTGGAGGGGCGCTTCCAATACCTGAACCCGGCCTTCACCCGCATCATGGGGTGGCAGCCGGAGGAATTGCTGGGCCGGCGGCCAGGCTTCATCCCCCCCGACGAGGAGGAAGCCACCCAGGCCTTCTACGCCCGGGTCCTGGCCGGCGAGACGGTCAGCGCCTTCCGCGGCCGCCGCCGCACCAAGGACGGCCGCCTGGTCCATGTCTCCCTGAGCGGCGCGGCCCTGCTGGACGAAGCCGGCCAGCCCACCGGCATGGTGGTGACCCTGCGCGACATCACCCAGCGGGTGATGGCCGAGCAGGCCCTGCGCAAGAGCGAGGCCAGCCTGGCCCGGGCCCAGCGGATGGCCCGGCTGGGCAACTGGGAGCTGGACCTGCCCACCCGGGTGCTGAGCTGCTCGGCCGAGGTCTACCGCATCTACGGCATCGACGCCCCCAACAACCCCATCACCCTGAACCGCTTCCTGCGCGCGGTGCACCCCGAGGACCGGGACATGGTGCGCGAGCACCTGGAGATGGTCATCCATCTCCAGCGTCCGCTCTCCCTGGAGCACCGCATCCTGCGCCCCGACGGCCAGGAGCGCATCGTCTACCAGCAGGCCGAGCTGGAGAAGGACGCCGCGGGCAAGGGTCTGCGCCTGGTGGGCGCGGTGCAGGACATCACCCGCCGCCGCCGCTCCGAGGAGCAGATGCGGCTCTTGGCCCGGGTCTTCGAAAACACGGTGGAGGGCATCCTGGTCACCGACACCCAGGGCGTGATCCAGATGGTCAACCGGGCCTTCAGCGACATCACCGGCTTCAGCGCGGCCGAGGCGGTGGGCAACACCCCGGGGATGCTCAACTCCCGCCGCCATCCGCCGGAGTTCTTCGGCCAGATGTGGCGCGAGCTGGCGGAAAAGGGCCACTGGCAGGGCGAGATCTGGAACCGACGCAAGAACGGCGAGGCCTATCCCGAGTGGCTGACCATCACCGCCATCAAGGATATCCAGGGACGCACCGCCCACTACGTCGGGGTGTTCCACGACATCACCGAGGCCAAGCGCAGCCAGGAGCAGATCTCCCACCAGGCCTATCACGACGCCCTGACCGGCCTGCCCAACCGGATGCTGTTCAACGACCGCCTGGGGGTGGCCCTGGCCCAGGCCCAGCGCCGGGGACGGGGGTTGTCGATCCTGTTCCTGGATCTCGACAACTTCAAGACCATCAACGACAGCCTGGGCCACGCCACCGGCGACCTGCTCTTGCAGCAGGTGGCCAAGCGCCTGGTGCGCTGGGTGCGCGACGAGGACACCGTGGCCCGCCTGGGCGGCGACGAGTTCATCATGCTCCTCAGCGCGGTGGGCGAGCCCGACGCGGCGGTGCAGGTGGCCGAGCGCATCCTGGAGTCCCTGGCCGAGCCGATCCTGATCGGCGACCAGGAGCTGTTCATCACCGCCAGCATCGGCATCACCATCTTCCCCCACGACGGCCTGGAGCCCGAGACCCTGGTGGCCAACGCCGACCTGGCCATGTACCGGGCCAAGGGCGAGGGGCGCAACAACTACATGTTGTTCACCCCGGCCATGAACCAGGTGGTGGTGCGTCGCCTGGAGATGGAGCGCGCCCTGCGGCGGGCCATCATGCGCGAGGAGCTGCTGGTCTATTACCAACCCAAGGTGGACCTCGGCACCGGGCTGATGGTGGGGCTGGAGGCCCTGGTGCGCTGGCAGCGCCCGGGCCACGGCCTGGTGTCGCCGGCCGATTTCATCCCCCTGGCCGAGGAGACCGGCCTGATCCTGCCCATCGGCGAATGGGTGTTGCGCACCGCCTGCGCCCGCACCAGGCTCTGGCACGACCAGGGCCACCACCGCCTGGGGGTGGCGGTGAACCTCAGCCCGCGCCAGTTCCAGCAGCGCAACCTGGTCCAGACCGTGGCCCGGGTGCTGGAGGAGACCGGTCTGGACCCGGCCTGCCTGGAGCTGGAGGTGACCGAGGGGGTGCTGATGCACAGCGTGGAGGATGCCATCCGCACCATGCAGGAGCTGGCGGGCCTGGGGGTGAAGCTGTTCATGGATGACTTCGGCCGGGGCTACTCCAGCCTCTACCACCTCAAGCGCTTCCCCATGCAGGCCCTGAAGATCGACCGCTCCTTCGTCCAGGACGTCACCAGCAACCCCAGCGACGCCTCCATCGTCAACACCATCATCAGCATGGGACGCAGTCTCAACCTCCAGGTGGTGGCCGAAGGGGTGGAGACCCAGGAGCAGCTGGATTTCCTGCGCGCCAACCAGTGCCACCAGATGCAGGGCTATCTCTTCAGCCGGCCGGTGCCGGAAGACCAGATCAGCCAGCTCCTGGACCAGGAGCGCCAGCGTCGCCAGGGCGCAAGCCAGGCCCGGGCCTAGGGCCGGGGCCGGCTCCCCGCATCCATCCCGCTTCCCCCGCTTCCTCGCCGCGGCGTCATGGCTGGCCGCCACGGGACGCGCGCTTCATACTAATTAGCATGCTAAAGTTAATTGTGATAAATAATATATGGTCAGCCAGAGGTTGATCGCCCTCGTCAAATCCACAATGGAGGAAGGCCATCGCATGACTCGCTGCAAACCCGACAAAGCCAACCACCGTCCGCTGTTGGCCCTGCCGGCCCTGGTCCTCTGCCTGGCCTGTCTACTGGGCGCGGCCAGCGCGGCCCAGGCCGCCAGCCGCCTCCTGGCCGTGACCTCCAAGGAGGCCAACTTCCGCAGCGGTCCCTCCACCAAGTCCGACATCCTGTTCACCATGGGCCGCTACTACCCGGTGAAGGTGTTGCAGAAGAAGGGCAATTGGTATCGGGTGGAGGATTTCGAGAACTACCGGGCCTGGGTTCACCGCTCGCTGCTGGGCAGGGTCAAGGCGGTGGTGGTCAAGGCCGAGATCGCCAACATCCGCGACCAGCCCAGCACCCGGGGCCAGATCGTGCTCAAGGCCAAGCGCTACGTGCCCTTCAAGGTGCTGGGCCGCCAGAAGGACTGGCTGAAGGTGCGGCACGACGACGGCGAGGTTGGCTGGATGCACCGGAGCCTGGTCTGGGGCCGCTATTGATCCCCTAGGTCTTGGCGGCGGCCTTGGCCAGGCGTTGGCGGCAGGCCGCCTCGTACTCCCGGCCAATCTCCAGGTATTGATCCACGCTCAGGGGCGGCCGGTTGAGGGCGGCGGTCAGGGTCTGGCCCAACTCGCCCTCCCGGGCCAGCTCGCGGCCGGCCTGGCGCAACAGCTCCAGGTGGGGCTCCAGGGCTTGCGGCCGCATCTGCAGGGCGATGGATCCCGGCACGCACAGCTCGGCCAGGGGCCGGGCGGCGAAGTTGGCCGCCTGGGCCCGGAAATTGGCGATCAGGGGCGCGAAGGTGGCCGGCTCGGGAAAGCCGCTGGTGGCCAGGAGCAGGAAGTCCCGGGGCATGGGCCACCACAAGGGATGCCGCACCCGGCCGGCCTGGTCGCGGGTGAGGTAGGGCTGGAGGCAGCAGATCATGCGGTCCAGCACCGCCTTCAGCTGGGCGGGATAGCCGTCGGTGTAGACCGGCGCCGCCAATACCAGCAGACTGGCCTGGCGCAGGCCCTCCACCACCCGGTCCATGTCGTCGCGCTGGGCGCAGACCCCGGGGGTCTTGAACATGCAGGCCAGGCAGGCCTTGCAGGGCGCGACCTTGAGCCGGCCCGCCTCCAGCACCTCGACCCTGGCCCCGCCGGTCGTCAGCCCCTCGCCCAGGGCCATAAGCAGCCGCCCGGTGACTCCGCGCCCGCCTCGCGCGCCGCCATTGATGGCCAACACCTCCATGCCGCCTTCTCCCGCGTTGCCGCCAGCAATCAACCCAACAGCAGCTTGCCGCCAATGGCGATCAGGATCAAGCCGCCGGCCAGACCCATGCGATGGCCGAAGCGGGCGCTCAGGCGGCGGCCCAGGGCCATGGCGGCCCAGGTCATGGCCGCCGCCACCAGGCCGATGACCACCGCCGCCTGGCCGATCCCGCCCCCCACCAGGCCCAGGCTGAACCCCACCCCCAGGGCGTCGATGCTGGTGGCCAGGCTGAGCATCAGCAGGCTCCAGCCCCTGGTGGGGTCCGGAGGGCACTGCGCGTCCTCTTCCGGAAGAGGCTTGAGGCTTTCGCGGATCATACGCCCGCCCAGGAAAACCAGCACCGCGCAGGCCAGCCAGGGACCCCACTGGCTGGTGAACTCGGCCACCCCCTGGCCCAGCAGCCAGCCGGCCACCGGCATCGCGAACTGGAAAAATCCGAAATGAAACGACAGGCGAAAGACCTGGCGAGGGCTGAAAAAGCGGCAGCCCACTCCCAGGCCCACCGCGAAGGCGTCGCAGCCCAGGGCCACCGCCAGGCCCAGGTTCTCGAGCAAGGTCAAGTCGCGCACTCCCGCCGTGGAAAAGTACAGTTCTCAATGGGGCATGGCGGCCATCGATCCCGCCGATGGTGTTTTGGCCTTGCCGATGACATCGCCATGCGGGAAAGTATATACCAGTTCGACAATTCTTGTTTGGGGTGGGACGTGAACGAGCCGGCCATGACCATTCTCTGCCTGGGGTTGGACCAATCGCGGCTCGCCGCCTTGGATGGGATGATTCCCGAGGCCGGGGCCGGCCGTTATCGTCTGCGCCCCCACCCCGGCGGGCGGGAGCGCCTGGACGCCAGCGAGCTGCCCCTGGCCGAGGCGGTGCTGCTGTCTCCGGACGGCGACGGCCAGGCCGGGCTGGAAGCCATCGCCGGCCTGCGCAAACTGGCCCCCCACCTGCCCATCGTCCTGCTGCTGGCCCCGGGCCAGGAGTCCCTGGTGGCCCCGGCCCTGGCCCTGGGGGCCCAGGACTGCCTGACCTGGGGCCTGTTCGACGCCCCGCGCCTGACCCGCGCCCTGGACCTGGCCCGCCTGCGCCAGGCCAGCCTGGAAAAGCTGCGGGTGGAGTCGGATTTCTTTCGCTCCATCGTCAATGACCAGACGGAGCTGATCTGCCGTCTGTTGCCCGATGGCACCGTGACCTTCGCCAACCTGGCCTACTGCCGCTATTTCGGGGCCTCGCCCGACAAGGTGGTGGGCATGAACGTCTTCGGCTTCCTGACCCCGGAGGAGGGCCGGCAGTTGCGGCGCTTTCTGGAAGGCCTGACCCCGGAGGTTCCGGTGGGCCGCAGCGAGCAATCCTACCAGACCCCCGGCGGCGAGACCCGCTGGCAGGCCTGGACCAGCCGCGCCTTCTTCAACGCCCAGGGCCGGGTCCTGGAATACCAGGGCGTGGGTCTGGACATCACCGAACGCAAGCTGACCGAGCAGACCCTGCAGGCGGTGGAGCTGAACCTGCGCCAGATCTTCCTCAGCAACGCCGACGGCATGATCGTGGCCGACCCCAAGGGCAAGGTGCTTTTCGTCAATCCCTCCGCCGAACGCATGTTGGCCCGCGAGGCCGCCGACCTGGTGGGTTCGCCCTTTTCCTTCGAGCTGACCGCCGACACCCACAGCGAGATGTGCCTCATCTCCCGGGGCGGGCGCAAGCTGGTGGTGGCCATGCGGGTGGTGGCCACCAAATGGCAGGGCCAGCCGGCGCTGCTGGCCAGCCTGCGCGACATCAGCGAACTGGCCGAACTGCGCGAGGAGCTGCGCTCGCTCTCCCTGGAGGACGAGCTGACCGGCCTCTACAACCGCCGCGGCTTCATCACCCTGGCCCGCCAGCAGATCAAGACGGCCCTGCGCATGCGGCGACGGATGCTCCTGTTCTTCGTGGACGTTGACGACCTCAAGCTGATCAACGACCGCCTGGGCCACCGCGAGGGCGACCGGGTCATCCGCGGCGCGGCCCAGGTCCTGCGCGACACCTTCCGCGAGTCGGACGTGGTGGGCCGGGTGGGAGGCGACGAGTTCGCCGCCCTGGCCATGGAGGCCGACGACGACCAGGCCCAACCCATTCTGGAGCGCCTGCGCCGCTCCCTGGATGGCCACAACCAGAGCCGCTCCGGAGCCTGTCGCCTGTCGTTGTCGGTGGGCACCGCCACCTACGACCCGGACGGCCCCCGCCCCCTGGAGGACCTGCTGGCCGAGGCCGACCGCCGGATGTATCAGCACAAACGCGGCAAGAGCGAGCGGGATTAGCCAGCCCAGCGGCCGGGTGCCCCCGGCCGGGCATATACGGGTCGGGGTGGCGTGCCGCCACGGCCGTAAACGGGTCGGGGTGGCGTGCCGCCACGGCCGTATACGGGTCGGGTGGCGCTGGGTTAGGCGCCGGTCTCGGCCGCTCCCGTAGGTGCCTTGCACCGGAAATAGCCAAGACGAGTGGGTCGCGTGCCGCGACGGGCGCGTACGGGTCGGGTGGCGTTGGGCCATGATCTGGCCGCGCGCGCTCCCGTGGGGACCTCGCGCGGGGAGGCCATGGCGGGCGGGGATATACCCCGCCCCTACGAAGAAGATGCGGATATTTCTTATGCTTTCGTAGGGGCGGGGTATATCCCCGCCCGTGTATTCACGGTTCACGCCACCTATGGGAGCGGGCGAGGCCCGGGCGAAGGCCAAGCCTCACCCGAGCCGCATGCGCCCGTGGCGGCACGCCACCCCAGGCACTGGGCGGCCTATTCGTAGACCTTTTCCTCCAGCGCGTCGGCGGCGGCCGCGTCCAGCTCGTGATCGCGGGGGGATTTGTTCTGGGCGTATTCGCGATACCATTCGCTGGCGGTGATGGCCGACATGATCTCGTTGGTGCCGGTCCAGATCGAGGCCAGGCGCAGGTCGCGCACGATGCGCTCCACCGGGAAGATGTTGGTGTAGCCGATGCCGCCCATGACCTGCATGGCGTTGTGGGCCGCCTGCTGGCAGGACTCGGTGACGAACTTCTTGGTCTGGCTGACCATGCGCCGCACCCGGTTGGGCTCCACGCCCGCGTCCACCGCCCGGCTGGTGGCGTAGACCATGGCCCGGGCCGCGTCCAGGAGCATGGCCGCATGGGCCACCTGGAAGCTGACCCCCTGGAACTCGGCGATGGCCTTGCCAAAGGCCTTGCGCCGGGTGGTGTAGCCGGTGGCCACCTCCAGGGCCGGCCGGGCCGCGCCGATGGTCATGGCCGCGGTGCCCAGGCGCTCGGGGATCATCATGGTGTTGAAGACCGCCAGCGCGCCGTTGATCTTGCCCAGGACATTGGCCTTGGGCACCTTGGCCTCCTTGAACACCACCCGGCCCGCGCCGCCGCCTCGGCAGCCCATCAGGCCGTAAAGGTATTTGGTCTCCACCCCGGGGCCGCGGTCGACGATGAAGGCGGTCAGGGCCTTGTGGTTGGGGGCCTGGGGATCGGTGCGGGCGTAGACCAGGAAGTAGTCCGCGCCCTCGGCCCCCACGATGAAGCGCTTCTGACCGGTGAGCAGGAAATGGTCGCCCTGGTCCACGGCCACGGTGGTGGTCCCGAAGAAGTCGCTGCCGCCCCGGGGCTCGGTCAGACACTCAGCCGCGAACAATTCGCCGGCCAACAGCGGCTTGACGTAGCGCTCCTTCTGCTCGTCGCTGCCGTGCAGGATGATGGCGTCGCAGACCAGCTCCGCCCCCACCCCGAAGGTGCAGGCGAAGATGTAGCCCAGCACCCCCACCTCCTCCATGACCATGCAGGTGCTGACCCAGTCCAGGCCCCGGCCGCCCCACTGCTTGGGATAGCGGCAACCCATCAGGTTGCGCCGGCCGGCTTCTTGGAGGAACTCCTTGGGGAAGGTGATCTGGTCCTGGTCCATGTCCAGGATCATCTGGCGCGGCACCCAGCCCACCAGCTCGCGCACCTCGTCGCGCAGCTTGAGCTGCTCCTTGTTCAGCACGAAATCAAACATCGGGCCATCCTCTCCGGGCCCCCGGCCGGGCGGCCCGGCCGGGGTGGATGATTCATGGGTGAAATCAAACCCGCTCCTCGCGCAGCTTGAACTTCATGATCTTGCCGGTGGGGGTGTGGGGCAGGGCGTCCACCAGCACGAAATCGCGGGGGATCTTGTACTTGGCCAGACGGTCGGCCAGGAAGGTCTTGAGGGTCTCGGCCGCCAGGGCGGCGTCCTTGGCCGCCACCACGTAGGCCACCACGGTCTCGCCCCACTCGGGATGGGGCCGGCCCACCACCGCCGCCTCCACCACCTGGGGATGGGCGGAGAGCGCGTCCTCCACCTCCTTGGAATAGACGTTCTCGCCGCCGGTGACGATCATGTCCTTGGTGCGGTCGACGATGAACAGATAGCCGTCGTCGTCGATGCGGGCCACGTCGCCGGTGCGGTACCAGCCGTCCGCAAAGGCGGCGGCGGTGCCGGCGGGATCGTCCAGGTAGCCCTGCATCATGGAGTCGGCCTTGAGCCAGATCTCGCCGGCCTCGCCCGGGCCGGCGGGGTGGGTCTCGTCCTTCATCACCATCAGCTCCGCCCCGGGCAGGGCGGTCTTGCCGATGGAGCCGGCCTTGGCCACCTGCTCCTCGGGCAGGAGGGTGGTGCCGGTGGGGCCGGCCTCGGTCATGCCATAGACCTGGTAGAAGTTGTCGCTCCGGTAGGCCTCGGCCAGACGGCGGGCGGTGTCGGCGGCGATTGGGCCTCCGCCGTAGATCCAGGCCCGCATGGAGGAGAGATCGAAGTCGGCGAAGTTGGGAATCATCTGCAGGGGCATCAGGTAGGAGATGGGCGCGCCGAAATAGACGGTGCATTTCTCGTCCTGCACCGCCTGGAGGAAGTGCAGGGGGTGGTACTCGCGCACCAGGATGGTGGCGGCCCCCAGGTATTGGGCGGCCATGAACCAGTTGTTGAGGGGCGAGGAGTGCCAGATGGGCATGGCCATCAGCAGGCGGTCGTTCTGGTCCATCTTCACCGCCAGGGCTCCGGTGATGCCGGCCATGATCACGTTGCGGTGGGAGTGCAGGCAGCCCTTGGGTTTGCCGGTGGTGCCGCTGGTGTAGAGGATCTCGGCCGGGTCGTCGTCGCCCACCTGGACCGGGGTGAAGGCCGGGGCGGAGTCCAGGAGGTCCTCCAGGCGTTGGCAACCTTCCACCGCGCTGTCCAGGCAGGCCTTCTTGACCGGGGCGGAGATCTTGTCGGCCACCGGGGCCAGGGACCCGTCGAAGAAAAAGACCTTGGTCCGGCTGTGGCCCAGGATGTAGTCCACCTCCGGGGCCATCAGCTTGTGGTTGATGGGCACCACCACCGCCCCGGCGCTGAGCGCGCCATAGAAGGCGAAGACGAACCCCGGCGTGTTCTGGCTCATGATGGCCACCCGGTCGCCCTTGACCACGCCCCAGGCCTGCAACACCCCGGCCGCGGCCCGGGCCTGCGCGGCCACCTGGGCGAAGGTCCAGCCGTGACCGGCATGACGCAGGCAATCCTTGGGGGCGAACTTGCGCCCATTGCGCTCCAGCATCTGCACCAGGTTCATCGTCTCTCTCCTTGCTTGGCTCCCGGTTGACCTTGCCCGGCGTATCCCGCGCCGCGCGGTTTCACTTCCCCTTCCGGCCCCGATCCTTTTCCCCACCGCCGCGCTCCAGCTGCTCCAGACGGGCGATGAGCCGCGCCTTGACGCTGAGGATGTCCTGCTCCAACAGGCGCAGCTCGTCCATGCGCTGGCGGATCTCCGTGAGCTTGGTCTCGCCGTAGGCCAGGCTGCGCCGGATCTGGCCGGCCTCGTCCAGGTCCACGTCGGCCATGCCGATCATCTCGGCGATCTCCTCCAGGCTGTAGCCGAAGCGCTTGCCGCGCAGGATCAGCTTCAGGCGGGCGCGGTCGCGCTTGTCGTAATAGCGCTGGTTGCCACCGCTGCGCCGGGGGCTGATCAGGCCCTTTTCCTCGTAGAAACGGATGGTGCGGGTGCTGATCTCGAACTCGGCGGCCAGTTCGGAGATGGAATAGCGCCGCTCCCGGACCGGGGCCGACTGGCTGGGCATGGCTGCTCGCGCAAAGTTACAGTTGACGTTAACGTCAATATTGCGGCGAAGCCAGGCCGGAAGTCAAGCGGGAAAGCCGGGAGGGGCATAGGGGAGGAAATTTCTCTTGACAGCTTAGTTTAGCTGCTATACAAATTACCAGATGAAACCCTCTCATGAAAAACTCGCCTTTGCGTTCAAAAGGCTGATCCATGTGCTCACGGCAGGCAAGAAGACCGCCCGAGAGTATGGGGGGGTGTCGCTTTACCAAGCCGAGGTCCACATTGTCGAAATGATCGGGGATAACCCGGGGATATCAGCCAGCGACATCGCAAGCCGGATCAGGGTTACCAAGGGCGCGATTTCGCAACTCATCACAAAGCTTATGGCCAAAGAGTTGCTGGATAAACGCGCTGCCAAGGACAACCTGCGGGTTCACGAGCTTTACCTGACGCCCCAAGGCCTGAGGGTTCATGAGCAGCATGCTCGGCAAGAGCAGGCTTTGATAGAAGCCATTTCAGCGGCGCTGGAATCTTGCCGCGACGAGGAGATCATCGCTTTCGCAGCCGCTGTCGATAAGGTGTCTGATTTCGCGGCGAGGTAATTTTTTTTGCCATATAGGTTCAGCTGCTAAACGATAAAGGAGCCCATGCCGTGCGCCAGAAAAACGCCCTTTCCTCAACCGCTGGCCTTTTCGCCATTTGTGGTGGAATATGCGCCATCGGCGGTTTTAGCGCTCTGAAGTACTTCTTTGGTTATCCAGAAATAATCCGAGCCGAACCCGCGGTAATCATGCAGAGGCTTCATGAAATGCGTCATATTGTGCCATATTTATACTATGTTGGCGTGGGCGGCGCCGGGCTGTGCATATTTTTTTTCTCCATTCTCTTCGAGAAAATCCTAAATAGCGCCGGAGAGCAGGTCTGGTCGGTGCTCGGCAAAACCTGCGGGGTTGTCGCCGGGGTATTGCTCTATATCGGAATAATACGCTATAGTTTTTTGTTCCCGACTCTCGCGGCGATGCGCCAATCTGGCCTCTACGATGCCGCTGCCATTGACCTTACTTTCAAGGCGATGAATACGTTCATCGGAGAGTCAATGGCCGAGCATGCCCAGTTCACATTCTCGGCATTAATGTTCTTGTTCTTTGGTTTGTCCATCACAAAAACCAAAGTGCTCCCCAAATGGATTGCCTTGTTCGCCATCGCAACCACAGCGGTTATTCTAGTCGGAAACCTCGAGCCTTTCGGTTTTCAATTCGCCTTCGCCTTTAACCGGTTCGCAGCGAAAATGCTTGCACTTTGGTTCGTTTGCGCAGGAGTTGTCCTGGTGTACCGGGGCCACAGAACGCAGCAGTAACCGGCGAATGCCCTTTCGCCGGACTTTCTCGAATGAGGTTCGAGGCAACCTTACCGCCTAGCGGCGGACGAGTTCGATGATGGTGATTTCGGGGGGGGCGGCGATGCGCATGGGCGGTCCCCAGGTGCCGGTGCCCCGGCTGGTGTAGACGGCGGGTTGGTGGTCCAAGGGATAGAGGCCGGCCTGCATGGGGTGGATGGCGCCGGTGATGTAGCGGAAGGGCCAGACCTGGCCCTGGTGGGTGTGGCCGGAGAGTTGGAGATCGACCCGGCCCATGGCGGCGGGGTCGATGTTGGGCCGGTGCTTGAGCAGCAAGGTGAAGCGGGAGGGATCCAGGCCGGCCAGGGCCTTGACCTCGTGGGTGGGGCCGGGTCCGGGGCCGGGTTGGCGCAAGGCGGGATCATCGACCCCGGCCAGGTTGAGGGGTCCCACGGCCACGCCCTGATCGCGCAGCAGAACGAAGCCGGAGCGGTGGTGGAAGTCGATGGAGTTGCCCAGGCCGGCGTAGACCTCGTGGTTGCCCAGCACGGCGTACTTGCCCAGGGGCGGGTTCAGGGCGGCCCAAAGGCTGGCCAGGCCGTCCTCGCCGAAGAGGTTGCCGTCCACCAGGTCGCCGGTGGAGACCACCAGGTCGGGGTTTTGGGCGCGGATCAGCTCCACGACCCGGGATAGCAGGCGATGACCGTTGAGCAAGCCCAGGTGCACGTCGCTGACCAGGGCGACGACCAGGCGGTCCACCCCGGGCGGGAGCTTGTTGGTGGCGATGGTGACCCGCTCCAGGCGCAGGCTCCGGGCCTCGACCACGCCATAGCCGGCGGCCAGGGCGGCCAGGACCAGGGCGGCGGCGGCGCAGCCCCTGGCCCAACCGGCGGGCGGGGTCCAGAGATCCAGGCGGCTGGCCAGGGCGCCCAGGCCCTGCACCAGCCAGGAGGCCAGGGAGGTGAGCACCCCCAGGCCGGCCAGGCCCATCCAGACAAAGGCGATCCAGGCCAGGATCATGGCCGGGAAGTCGTGGCCGGCGCGCTCCAGGGCGCGGACGGCCGGGGGGGCCAGCAGCAGGAGCAGGAACAGCCCGGCCAGGCCCAGGCTCCAGCCGCGCCCGGCGGGCAGCAAGGGGCGCAGGCGGACGAAGAGCACCGCATGGATGCTCGCGTACACGCCCAGGAATATCAGCCAGAACCAGTTCATGGTTCAAGCATGACGGCTGGCGCGGTCTGGCGCAAGGGGAGCGGCCCCCGATTTCAGGCGGGGTCCTGGTGGTAGGCCATGACCTGGGCCAGGGCCACCAGGCGGCCGGTGGCGTCGGTGACCTTGACTTCCCACAGGCTCAGGCGCTTCTTGCGGTCCAGGGCCTGGGCGATGGCGAAGAGCTTCTGGCCGGCCGCCCCGCTGCTGAGGAAGTTGGTCTTGGTCTCGAACAGCACCGCCCCGCCGGGCAGGGTGTTGGCCGCCACCGCCGCCGCTTGGTCGATCAGGGCGTAGATGGTTGAACCGTGGACCATGTTCAGGGCGTTGAGGTGGTGCGGCTGGGGTGTCAGGCTGACCACGGCCCGGGCCTCGGCCACGTCTTCCACGTTCAGGCCAAGGAAGCTGGCCAGGGGGTCCTTGCCTACGACCTCCCGGGCATAGGCCACGCGCTCGGCGAAATCCATGGGGCTCTCCGGAGCAGGATTAAAGAGCAACCACCGATGTCTCCCGGAGATTGTACCCCAGGCCCACGGTCTGGCAAGCGGATCAGGCCTTGGCGGCGGGCCGGGCCTGGGGCGCGGTCTCGGTCAACAGCAGCGAGGCGATGAACGCCACCGCCGCCGCCGCCAGATAGACCAGGAAGGCCTGGGCGTAGGCCTCTGGGGACAGCCCCCCGTCCGGGGATTTGCCCAGCTTGAGGATCCAGCCCAGCAGCGGCTGCATCACAGCCCCGCCCAGGAAGGGAAAAAGATTGACCATGCCCACCGCGGTGCCGGCCATGGCCACCGGAAACAGCTCCTTGCTGGAGGTGAAACCCACCGAGACGATGGAGCTGCTGAACAGCGAGAGCAGGAAGCACCAGATATAGAGCAGGGGTTGGCTGAGGGATTGGGGCCAGAAGCACAGGGGCAGCACCAGGACCAGCATCGCGGCCGAGGCCAGGATCAGGACCTTCTTGCGTGAGCGCCAGCGGTCGGAAAGCCAGCTCAGGAAGGGGCTGCCCAGGATCATGGCCACGGCGGCCATGCTGAGCACCCCGCCGGCCTGGCCCTTGGTCAGGCCGTAGACCTGGATCAGGTAGGGTCCACCCCACAGCCCCACGAAGGAGAAGAAGATGCCGCAGGTGAAGAAGAACCAGGTGGCCAGGGGCCAGAAGCGGGCGGCCTTGATCACCGAGGCCATGCCCTGGAGCAGGCTCGGGGCCGGACCGCCTCCCGCCGCCCGGGGAAGCGGGGCCTCGGGCGGGGCGAAGCCGAGTTCTTCCGGGGTGTTGCGCACGAAAACCCAGATGGCCCCGGCCAGGACGATGGTCAGCCCCCCGATGGCCAGGAAGCTGCCCCGCCAACCCAGGGCCGCGCTGAGGTAGGCCAGGGGCGCGGCGGCGATCAACACCCCCAACCCGCCCACCGCCAAGAGGACGCCGGCCATGGTGGCGAACTCGCTGACCTTGAACCAGCGGGTCATGGTCTTCATGGTGGGCACGAAGAGCATGGAGACCCCCAGGCCCACCAGGACCCGGGCGAAGATGGCCAGGCCGGCGCTGTCGGCCAGGCCGAAGAGGATGGATGCCCCGCCGGCCAGGAGGAAGAAGACGGTGATGGAGCGCCGGGGCCCCCAGGAGTCGCTGAGCAGCCCGGCCGGCAGTTGCATGGCGGCGTAGGGATAGAAATAGGCCGAACCGAGGAAGCCCATCAGGGCCTCGCCGGCCGCGAGGTCCTGCATCATGTCCAGGGCCACCACCGCTGGAGAGGTGCGGTGGAAGTAGACCAGCAGGTAGCCCACCGCCAGCAGCATGAACACCAGCCAGCGGTATCCACCGGCTGGCCGCGCCGTCGCCTGTTCCGCCATGGGGCCCCCCTCTCGCGCCTTGGGCAAGACGACAGGCCCCATCATAGCTTTTATGGGCGCAAAGGCGCAAGGGGCGGGAGCGGCGACCGCCCGCGGCTACCCCGCCTCCATTTCCTCCAGAATGGCCTGGTAGCAGTCCGGGCAGGCTCCATGGGTCAGGTCGGGGTATGCGCCGGCTTGGGTGTCCGCCAGCCGGGACATCACCTCCTCCACCTCGACCCAGTGGCCGACCTCGCCCCCCTTGCCGCCGGCCCAGTCCGGCATCTGCACCTTCTTGCACCAGCTGCAGACCCGCAACAACCGCTCCGAACGCCGAGCGCGGGTCTCCAACAAGCTGGCCACGGCCCGCGGCTCCTCGCGCAGGATCCGGCTGGCCCACTCCAGGCCTCCGTCGGGCAGAGGGCTGACCCTCATTTCCATGTATCGGCGCAAGTCGGGAGAGTCGCAGCGATAGGCCACCGCCACGGGATGATTCAACCGCAGCGCCCGCTGCACCAGCAGGTCATAAAGGTGCAGGGTCGCCGGATCGCTGATCTGCTGGCGCCAGCCAGCCCCCAGCACCAATTCGGGTTCGAAGTCGGCCCGCCAATTTTCGCGGGCGAAGTCCAGCCAGGCCTGGTTCAGATAGACCAAGCGGCCCTGGCGGTCGGAGCGGCTGATGAACATGACATCCCATGCCTTTGGGTGGGAGGCAGGCTCCCCCGAATTTACTATGGCCAGTGGCCAGGGTCCAGGGCCAAGACGCGCCTCAGGCCGCCAGCAGTCTGGCCAGGGCGGCCGATTCGGGGGCGGGGCCCAGCCCGGCCGGCCAGGTCGCGGCCAGACCCTCGGCCAACTCGGGGATGCTCCGCCCCTCCCAGGCCTGGGCCAGGGCGCGCGGCTCCGGCCCGGCCTCCATCCGCGCCTGGACCTCGGTCAGGCGATCGTCACGCAGCAGGTAGTCCAGTCGCAGGCGGCCGGCGATGGTGTCGATCTCCCGCCGGCAGAGGAAGACCCCGGCTCGCACCTTGACCGTGCGCCCGGGACGGGGCTTGCGGGGAAAGACCAGCCACTCCGGGGCCAGCATGCGCCGGCCCTGGCGCTCCACCGCGGCCCACAGTTCGGCGTCGGGCCGGGCCGGGCTCAGGGGACCCAGCACCGCCGCGAACTCCCGGGCCAGGGCCTGGCGCAGCTGGGCGTCGTCGATCGCCGCCGCCCGCTCCGCCCCCAGCTCCTGCTCCAGGCTGGTCAGGTGCCCGGCCATGGCCGCGGCGAAGCGCCGGCGAAAGGGCTCGTCCGGGCAACGGCAGACCCGGGACATGACCGCGTGGTCGAAACGGCGCATCAGGTTGCCCACGAAAACCCAGCTGGGGCCCACCTCGCCCGCCCCGGTGCCGCAGATCTTGCGCCCGTTGACCACCAGGTCGTTGACCGGCTGGAACGCCGCCGCCACCCCCAGGCCCCGGTAGGTCGCCGCCACCGGCCCCAGGAACTTGCGGTAGAAGGCCTCCCGCCGCCGGGGCGCGGCCGGGTTATCGGGGCGGATGACCAGCTGCCAGAAGGTCTGGTCCGGGTCCAGGTAGACCGCCCCGCCGCCCACCTCGCGCCGGAAGACCGGCAGCCCGGCCGTCCGGCAATAGTCCAGGTCCAGCTCCAGGCGCGCGTCCTGGTGATAGCCCAGGCAGACGTAAGGCCGGTCCGGCGCGCACAAAACCAGCGCCTCGCGGCCCAACTCGGCCAAGGCGTGATAGATCAACTGGCTGTGCCCCCAGGCCACCCGGCCCAGGTCATAAAGCAGCATGGCGGTGGGTCCTTGCGATTGGGGAAAGGGCATGGGGAAGCCCTTTTGCGGGGGAAAGGCGTTCCCAGCCCCTTACCCCACGATCCTTGGCGCGAAGCGGCAAGGATCGTGGGCTGGGTTGATCCCGGCGCGACACCGGAGGCGCGCCCCTCCCTGGCGCGGCCTCACTCCCGGCGGTGGGTCAGGGCGTAGAGATGCACCATGGTCTCGCCCTCCGGCCCGCGCAGCTTGCGCTGGGTGCGCCGCACCAGGAACCTCTCCCGCGCCAGGTCGAAGAAGCCGATCGCGAAGGGCCGCTCCTCGTGGCTGATGAAGGCGGTGCCGTCGGCGGCCAGGAGTTGGGCCAACACCTCCACCAGCACCGGGTAGATCGCGGGCTGATAGAGAATCTCCGCCCCCAGGATGGTGCGGAACGGCCCCAGGCCCGGATCTGGCGCGCTCCAGTCCAGGGCGGTCACCGTCACCAGCTCCGCCAGCCCGTTCATCTCCGCCGCCGCCCGGGCGAACTCCAGGGCGTCGCCGTCCAGGTCGCTCAGCACCACCCGCCGGCCCTTGGCCGCCGCCACCAGACCCGGCGCGCCCAGCCCCGCCCCCAACTCCAAGACCGGCTCCGCCGCCGGCGGCAGCTGGGCCGCCAGGCCGGCCAGCACCAAGGCCGCCGGCCAGAGCTTGGTCCAGTAGGGCAGGTCGTCACCACCGCGCGACTCGATGTAGGCCAGGGGGTCGGCCAGCTCCGGCAGCTTGAGGCTGACGCCGGCCAGGTCCACCTGGTCCTGGGTCAGGGTGAAACGCGCCCTCAGGCGCGCCAGGGCGCCGGGTTCGCCCGGCGCGAACAAGGGGGTGGGGGTCATGCTTGGGGTTCCGCTTGGGGGTTGGGGTGGGCGGTGACCCGACCCGGACGTGGCGCGTCGCCATTCTCCACCAGGGACAGCAGGCTCACCCGGCTTAAGGGCTCCAGGCCGGCCTGGTCGGCCCGGCTGAGCAACGCCAGGGCCTCGGCCTCGCCCGGGTCCGGGGTGTCCGGGCCGGGCTCGCGCGGCGCCCCGCGCAGGGCCGTGGCCAGGTCGGCCAGGGAGATGGTGGCCAGGGAGCGGGCGGGGTAGAGGCGCTCCTCGGCGTCGGGCGGGTGGAGCAGGCCGGCGGCGATCAGGGCCGTCAGCGCCTGGAGCACCTCGCGGGCCGGCTGGCCGCTCTCCCGCGCCAGCTCGGCCAGGGTGGGCGGCCGCTGTCCCAGGTAGAAGGCTTTGGCCACCCGCAGCATCAGCCGCGCCCCCAGGCCCTGGCGCTGGGCCGGGTCCAGGGGCGCGCCCACCGCCCGGGGCAGCGGTCCATGCAGGCAGACGTGGTGCGCCCGGGCCAGTTCATTGCCGAACAACAGCACCATCCAGCTCACCTGCATCCAGATGAAAAACAGGGGCAGCGAGGCGAAACCGCCATAGATGGCGTTGTAGCGGGCCACGCCCACCTGGAAATAGATGTACAGCGATTGCATGGCCCACCACAGGCCGGCGGCCACCACCCCGGCCAACAAGGCCGACCACACCGGCACCCTGGCGTTGGGCAGGAAAAGGTAGATGAAGACAAAGGCCGCTGCCAGGAGCAGGAACGGCCCCAGGTTGAGACCGGTCTCGGCCACCTGGCCCACCGCCGGCAGGTCCAGGAGCCAGCGCACCACCGCGTGGCTGGAGAATCCGGCCCACAGCGCGGTGGCGGCCAGCACCAGCAGGGGGCAGATCACCAGGATCGAGAGGTAGTCGGTGAAGCGGCGCAACAGGCTGCGCTGGCCCGGCGCCTCCCAGACCTGGTTGAAGGTTTCCTCCACGCTGGAGATGGTCCACAAGAGGGTCAGCAGCAGCACCGCCAGGCCCACCACCCCCAGGGTGCGCACCTCGGTGCGCTCGACGTAGGTGATGATCTGGCGGAAGATGTCGGCCTGGCTGGCCATGAACTCGTTGTCGATCAGGAGCTGTTGCAGCGCCTCGGCGAAGCCGAAGCCCTTGGCCACCGCGAAGCTGATGGCCAGGGCCGGCACCAGGCCCAGCAAGGTGATGAAGGTCAGCGCGTTGGCCTGGAAGGGCAGGCGGTTGAGGTAGGCCCCCCGCGCCGCCAGGTAGAGCACCTGCAGGGTCAGGTTGCCCCAGCGCCCCGCCCCGGCGGTGGGGCGGGCAGGCCGCCACAGCCAGGCCAGGACCCGGCGGTCCCCCTGGGTGATCCAGTCGTCCTGGGGCAAGAGATTCACGGCCCGCTCCCCGGGAGGTCCGTCCGCTCCCGTTTGGGGGGCAGCTTAACATCAGCGCCCCGCTGGGGCAATCTCCGCGCCGCCCCCGGCGGTCCCTCAGGCCAGGTTGAAGGCCCGTTGCCAGGGTTGCCAGTGGCCCTCGGGCACGATCTCCCGCCCGGCGTGGGTCATGATCCGCCGCCGCCACCACAGGCCCAGGGGGGTGAAGCCGCGCCTGGTCAGAAGCCAGGTCGCCGGCTGGTCCAGCGCGCCGGCGCTGGGGGGCTCGCCCCCGGCCAGGGCCGCCAACTGGGCGCCGGCCAGCAGCCAGTTGGCCCCGTCCCGGCTGGCCGGGGTCAGGGGCAGATGCGCCTGCTGGCCGGCCAGGCGCTGGTCCAGGTTGGCGCAGGGGTGGGGGCCGGGCCGGGGGCGGAAGGCCACCAGCCGGGCCTCCCGGGCGGCCTGGCCCAGGGCGGCGGCCAGGTCCGGGGGTTCGGCCTGGTCGGCCATGGCCCCCAGGCCCGCCACCGTCAGGCCCGGCCGCTGGGCGCCGATGTGGCGCAGGACCATGGCCAGGGAGGCGGCCGGGGGATGGATGGTCTCGTCGATCAAAAGCACCAGGGGCGGGTGGGTCAAGCGGCCAAGGAATTCCAAGATTCCGGCCAGGTAGGCCCAGTCGCCCGCCTTCTGGGTGGAGATGACGAACTTGTCTGCCCAGGGCAGCACCAGGGGCTGGCGCGAGCGGCCCCAGGCCGCCAGGTAGCCCCAGGCCAGGGTCAGGGCGCGGCGTCCCTCGGCCGCCAGGGAGCGGGCCAGGGCCAGGGCCCGCAGGGCCTGCTCCCGGGCCTGGTCCAGGGGAAGGCCTGCCGGGGCCAGGGGCAGGGCCCCGGCCAGGATGCCCTGGGCCTGGCCCGGGGCCAGCCAGGGCGCGGAGGCCCGCACCAGGCGGCCCAGGTCGGTCCGGCCCCGGCCCTGCACCGCCACCGCGCATGCCATCTGCCACAAGGCCCGGGTCAAGCGCGGACCGGCCAGGCGGGCGGCGCGCAGACGGCCCAGCTCGCGCAGGGGGCCGGCCGGGGCCGGGGCCAGGCGGGAGCGCCATTCCGCTCCCTGCTGCCAGGGGCCGGGCGCGGCCCACAGCGGCGGCCCGCCCAGGGAGGCGTTGCCCATGAGGATCACCGGCCGGCCCCGCTCCCGGGCCAGCTCCCGGGCCAGATCATAGGCCCGCCGGCCTTCATCGGCGGTGATGACCGCCATTTCCTCCAAAAGGTCCAGATCGCCCCCCGGCCAGGCCAGGGCCGGGGCTCCGGCGGCGGCCGGACGCCAGCCCGCGACATGGCAAGCCAGGCGCAGCTCGGGCGGGGAAAGCCCGGCCAGGTCGCGCCAGCGCTCCTGGCTGGCCCAGAGCTGGGCCCGGCGCACCCCGGCCGGGGTGGCCCGCAGCCGGTCCAGGCGCACCGCGGCGTGGTCGCCATCGGGCAGGCGCAGCCCGGCCGGCAGGGCGCAAAACACCTCTCGCGCCCATTCCTGGTCGCGGGCCAGGCCCGACAGCCGGCGCAGGACCCCGCCCCCGGCCAGGGCCAGGACCACCGCCAGGCCCTCGGTCCACTCCGGGGGATGGAACTGGCAGGCCAGGCCCAGGACCGCCTCGGCCTGGCGCGCCAACTGGCCCAGCAGGGCCGGACCCTGGCCCTGGGGATTGAACAACCACCAGCCGGCCGCGGCCCGGGCCGCCGGGGTGGCCTGGCCCAGGGCGGCCAGTTGCCGGACCAGGGCCGCGTCGTCGCCCAGGCGGTGGCTCTCCAGCCGGGCCTGGGCCGCCAGGGCCTCGGGGGCCAGACCCCCGCCCCGGCTGGCCAGCTCCAGCAGCCCGGCCAGTTCCGCGTCGCCGGGGGTCATGGCAGGAACAACTCCACCGGCGCGAAGGCGTCCACGTCCACCAGGCCCCGGTCGGTGAGCTTGAGGTGGGGGATCACCGGCAGGCAGACAAAGGACAGCGGCATGAAGGGCTCGGGATGGGAGCAGATGACATCGCTGGCCGCCCGCAGTTCCTCCAGGTCGGCCAGGAGTGGGGGCAGGTCTTGGTCGCTCATCAGCCCGGCCAGGGGCAGGGGCAGCTCGGCCAGGACCCGCTGGCCCAGGGCCGCCACCAGACCGCCGCCCAGCGTCCGCACCCGTTCGGCGGCGGTGAGCATGGATTGCTCGTCCATGCCCGCCACCACCAGGTTGTGGCTGTCGTGGGCCACCGAGGAGGCCAGGGCCCCGCCCTTGAGGCCCAGGCCATTGACCAGGCCGTGGGCGGCGTGGCCACCGCCGCCGTGGCGCTCGATCACCGTCAGCCGGGCCAGGCCCCGGCTGCGGTCGGCCGCCAGCCAGCCCTCCGCCTGGGGGGTGTCCTCGATCAGGTGCTCGGTGATGAGCTGCCCCGGCACCAGGCCGATGACCCGGACCCGGCCTCCGGCGGCCGCGACCCGGAAGCTGTCGGGACTCAAAGGATCCAGGCGCATGGTCCCGCGCGCGGTGGCGGGGAAGGAGGTGGCGCAGGGGTGCAGGCATTGACCTTCGGCCGCCACCAGACGGCCGGCCTGATAGGTGGACAACACCCGGAAATCCTTGAGATCATCCAGGACGACCAGGTCCGCCGCCCAGCCCGGGGCCAGCGCGCCGCGTCGGGCCAGGCCGAAGCGCCGGGCCGGGTTGAGGGTCACCAGGCGCAGGGCGGTCAGGGGCGGCAATCCCCGGGCCACGGCCAGGCGCAGGATGTCGTCCAGGTGACCGTGGTGGGCCAGGGTGTCGGGGTGGCGGTCGTCGCTGACCAACAGGCAGCGGCGCTCGCTGGCCGGGGTGACCAGGGGCAGCAGGTCGGCCAGGTTGTGGGCGCTGGTGCCCTCGCGGATCATCAGCCACATCCCGCGCTTGAGCTTCTCGGCCGCCTCGTCGGCCCGGGTGCACTCGTGGTCGCTCTCCGGTCCGGCGGCCAGGTAGGCGTTGAGGGCCGGGCCAGAGAGCAGGGGGGCGTGGCCGTCGATGGGTCGGCCGGCGAAGGCCAGGACCTTGGCCAGCACCCCGGGATCGCCGGCCACCAGGCCGGGGAAGTTCATCACCTCGGCCAGGCCCAGCAGGCGGGGGTGGTCCAGCAGGCCCACCAAGTCGTCGGCCTCCAGACGGGCCCCGGCGGTCTCCAGATGGGTGGCCGGCACGCAGGAGGGGGCGTTGAAGAAAAAGCTCACCGGCAGGCCTTCGCTGGCCGCCAGCATGGCCCGCACCCCGGCCAGGCCCAGGACGTTGGCGATCTCGTGGGGGTCGGCCACCAGGGCGCTGGTGCCCTTGGGGGCCAGGACCCGGGCCAGTTGGGCCGGACCCAGCAGGGTGGACTCCACGTGCAGGTGGCCATCGATGAACCCGGGGACCAGCCAGGCGCCCTTGAGGTCCACCCGCTCCTGGCCCTGGTAGGTGCCCAGGCCGGCCACCACCCCATCGTGCACCGCCACGTCCACCTCCTCCACCTCGCCGGTGAAGAGGTTCACCACCCGGCCGCCGCGCAACACCAGGTCGGCCGGAGCCTCGCCCCGGGCCACCCTGAGTCGTTCCTGCAGGCGCTGCTGCTCATCCATGCTGGGTTCATCCCGCCGCGCTCAATCGGTTTCCACGCCCGTCCAGCCCCGGCCGGCCAGGCGCTCCAGGATCGGGCTCAACTTGTCCCCCAATTCCGCGCCCCCGTCAACCACCAGCCAATGCGGGGCCTCCTCCGGGGTGGCCGGTTGCCAGGCCGCGGCCTGGGCCGCCATCAGCTCCGGGCGGCCGTCGCTGACCGAGGCCCCGGCCGCCTGGCGCGCGCGCAGACGGGCCAGGACCACCGCCGGGTCGGCCCTGACCTCCACCAGGAGGGGGATGGCCCCCTGGTCGCGGGCCAGCGCCAGGAAACGCCCCCGCCATTCGGCCTCGCGGAAGGAGGCGTCCACCACCACCCCGGCCCCCATGGCCAACTGGGCCTCGGCGGTCTCGTAAAGCGCCTGGTAGGTGGCCTGGCTGGCCGAGGGTCCATAGAGGCCCTGACCCCAGGCGTCGTAGTTGCGGGCTTGGTCGGTCAGTCCGGCCAGGTGCTTGCGCACCAGGTCGGAGTTGACGCCCAGCCAGCCGGTGGCCCGGCAGAGGTGGCGGGCCAGGTAGCTCTTGCCGGTGCCCATCAGGCCCATCAGGCAGACCAGGAAATGGGGCGGACCCCCGCCGGCGTATTCCGCCGCCAACCGCCAATAGGCCCGGGCCTTGCCCAGGTCGTGGAACTTGTGCTCGCCGTCCTGGCCGGGGTCGTCGAAGGAAAAGCCGTGGATCTTGGCCCGCACCACCGCCCGGTAGCACTTGTAGAAATCCAGCACCTCCACCAGGTCGGCGTCGCCGCTGTGGGCCACGTAGGCCTCCACCAGCTCCCGGGCCAGGTCCGGCCGGCGGTGGAAGTCAAGGTCCATGGCCAGGAAGGCCAGGTCGGCGGCCGAGTCCTGGCAGCGGAAGCGCTGGTTGAACTCGATGCAGTCGAAGACGATGGGCGGCCCGTCCGGGGGCAGGTTGATGTTGGCCGAGTGCAGGTCGCCGTGGCCTTCCCGGACGCGACCGGCCGCCACCCGGCGCAGGAGGAGCCCGCGTCGGTCGCGCAGGAAGGCCAGGCTCCAGTCGCGGATGGCCCGCCAGCGGGGGCCGGCCACCGAGACCTCCTGGTAGCCCTCGGTCTGGCGGAAGTTTTCCTCCACGTTGACCCGCACCTGCTCGGGCCGGCCGAAGAAGGCGATCTCCGGCCCGCCGGCGGCCTGGGCGTAGAACCGGGCCAGGACCCCGGCGATGGCCCGCACCCGCTCCGGCCCCACCCGGCCCTGGTTCAGGAGACGGTCCATCTGGCGGCCAGTGTCCATCTGGGCCATTTTCAAACAATATTCGGCCACCTCCGGCCCGGGCTCCCGGTCCGGGGCCAGGACCAGCCCCCCGCCGGGGGCGCGCACCACCGCCAGGACCTCCAGGTAGAGGGCCGGGGCCAGGCGGCGGTTCAGGCGCAGCTCCTCCTGGCAATAACGCCGGCGCAGCTCCGGGCTGGAGAAGTCCAGAAAGCCCATGTCCACGGACTTCTTGATTTTATAGGCGTAATCCCCGGTCAGGAAGACGTGGCTGATGTGGGTCTGGACCTGCTCCAGACCGCGCACCGGGTGGGGATAGAACTCCGGGCGCAGGAAGGCGGCCAGCACCTCGGCGGTGCGGTTCTCCTCCTGGGAGCCGGACCAGGCCGCGCCGGAGGTCTGTGGTGGGGACTGGGTCATGTCCGCCAACCTGTCCTGGGGTTCCATCCTGGCCGGACGGGACCGGCGCTCAAATCGCGGCTGGCTTCATTTAGCGCTGATTTGCCACACTTTGCAACAGGCCGCGCTTGTCGCCCTGGGGGGTATCATCTATCATCATGACATGCCCATGCGCCCAGCCATAGCCCTTTGGCTCCTGACGCTCGGCCTGGCCTGGCTGTGGAGCGCGGCCGCGCCGGCTTGGAGCGCCGACCCGGCCGCCGCGCCGGTTGCCGATGGCGGGCCGACGCCAACCGCCGAGGCCGCCCCGCCCGACCAGCCCCCCCCCTTGCCCTGGCGCATCCAGGGGGTTTCCTTCGATGGCTTCCACCACCTCAGCCGGGATCAGGCCCTGGAGGTGATGGAGACCAAGCCGGCGGAATCGCTATTTTTTTCCAGCTTTCCCCCCTTCGACCGCACCAGCCTGGACCGTGACCAGCAGCGTCTGGCCCAACTCTACCAGGAGAACGGCTTCTTCGAGGCCGAGGTGGCCTATCGCCTGGAGCGCGACCGCGAGCAGCGCCTGGTCGCGGTGATCTTCACCGTCCAGGAGAACCGGCCCACCTTCATCGAGGACGTGGTTCTGGAGCTGCCGCCGGGCGAGGAGGGCCAGGCCTGGCGCGAGCGCCTGACCCCGCTGTTGCGCCTGGTCAAGGGCCAGCGCTTTTTGCTCAAGGATTACGAGGACAGCAAGCGCGCCCTGGGCGACCTGTTGCGCAACCAGGCCCATCCCCTGGCCACGGTCCTGGGCCAGGTGCGGGTGCACACCGAGGAGGCCCGGGCCACGGTGGTGCTCAAGATCGATCCCGGCCCCCGCCTGGCCTTCGGGGCCACCACGGTCAGCGGCTTCAACCGCATCAAGCCCGAGTTCATCCTGCGCGAGCTGACCTACGCCCAGGGCCAGCCCTTTTCCCAGGAGGCCCTGGACGACAGCCAGCGCGCGCTTCTGGACACCGGCTTCTTCAGCATCGTCACCTTCACCCCGGAGTACGACCGGGTCCAAGAAGGCCTGGCGCCGATCCGGCTCCAGGTGCGCGAGGCCAACCGCTTCAGCGCCCGCCTGGGCCTGGGCTGGGGCAACGAGGACGGCTTCCGGGTGCGGGTGTTGCAGGTCAACCGCAACCTGCTGGGGCTTTACGACACCCTGACCTTCGAGGGCAAGGTCAGCCACATCTATCAGGGCCTCACCGGCCGTCTCAAACTGCCCTACGTCCCCTCCCGCGATTCCAACCTGCTGTTCTGGGGAGGGATGGAGCAGAACGACTTCGAGGCCTACACCAACCGCCGCCTGTTCTTCAACCCCATGGTGGAGCAGCGCCTGGACCGCCGCTGGTCCTGGTTTCTGGGCTACAACACCGAGAGGAACAACATCATCGACCTCAAGGCCGCGGTGCCCGACCCGGATTACGAGAAGCAGGAATTCTACATCTCCTCGCTGCCGGTGGGCCTGCGCTACGACACCCGCGACTCCATCCTCAATCCCACCCGGGGCCTGTTCTTCAACCTGGAGGTGGAGACCGCCTCCGATGTCATCGGCTCGGAGGTGGAGTTCATGCGCACCGTCTCCGAACTGCGCCACGTGCTGCCCCTACCCTGGTCCAAGGGCTGGTACCTGGCCTCGCGGGCCAAGGGCGGCCTGGCCTACCCCCTGCCGGGCACCGACCGCATCCCCCTGATCCGGCGCTTCTTTCCCGGCGGGGCCAACAGCGTGCGCGGTTACGCCTTCCAGACCCTGGGGCCGCTGGACTCCGCCGGCAAGCCCCTGGGCGGCGAGGCCATGCTGGAGGGCAGCCTGGAGCTGCGCTTCCCCATCTGGGGCGACCTGGGCGGGGTGGCCTTCACCGACGCGGGCAACGCCTACGACAAATGGGAGGAATTCCACTCAGGGCTGTCCAACCTGCGCTACACCGCCGGGGCGGGCCTGCGCTACCACACCCCGGTGGGTCCCCTGCGCCTGGATGTCGGCTATCAGCTCAACCCGCCCGAAGGCGGCCACCTGAGCCGCTACGAGGTCTATCTCAGCGTGGGACAGGCCTTCTGATGTCGCGCCGGCTGCTCAGATTGGCCGCCTGGATCGCCGCCGGGACGGCCCTGCTGCTGGGTCTGCTCTGGCTGGCCTTGTGGGGACTGGCCGCCAGCGATTGGGGCCGGGCCAAGGTCCTGGAGCTGCTCAACCGCGAGGTGGAGGCCGCCACCCAGGCCCGCCTGACCCTGGGCGGTCTGGAAGGCAACCCGCTCACCAACCTGGTGCTCAGGGATGTCTCCCTGCGCCGGGGAGATCGGGAGTTGGCCCGGGCGGCGGAGATCGAACTGCGCTACAACCCCCTGGCCCTGTTGTCGGGTCGGGTGCACCTGGGTCGCCTGCGCCTGGTGCGCCCCTGGGTGAACCTGCCCCTGGATCTGCCCCGCGACCAGGACGGCGGTTCGCTCCCGGACCTGGCCCTGACCATCGCCCGGCTGGAGGTGGTGGACGGCGGCCTGGAGTCCGGGGGCGTCCTGGGCCGCCTGCGCCGGGTCGAGGGCGTGCAGCTGGAGGGCGAATTCCGCCTGGACGCCCGCGGCCCCCTGACCCAAGCCCAACTCGCCTGGGCCAATCTCGACCTGGAGGGCCTGGAGGCCCCGTTGGCGATCAGCGGCCGGATCGCGGCCGACTCCCGGCGGTTGTGGGTGGAGTCCCTCCTGGTCCAGACCGGGGGCGACCGCCTGGAAGCCAGCGGCCAGTACCAATGGGGCCAGGCCCCCCGCCTGGACCTCAAGGTTCGGGGCCAACTCGCCGACTGGCGGAGCCTGGCCGGTTGGCGTCTGGCCGGCGCGCCTCCGCCCGAACCGGTGGACTACCGCCTGGAGGCCAGCGGCCCCCTGACCGCCTGCCAGGTCAAGGCCGGGCTGAAGGCGGCCGGGGGCTCCCTGGATCTGAGCGGCCGGGTGAACCTGGACCAGCCCGCATTGGAGGTCAAGGCCAGGTTCGCGGACCTGGACCTGGCCCGCCTGGGCCTCAGCCCCCAGCCGGTCGGCCTGGGCGGCGAGCTGGAGCTGGCCGGCCAGGGCTGGCCCGGGGAGACCAACTCCCAGGCCCGTCTGGGGGTTGCGCTGGACCAGGCGATCTGGCGGGACTGGCGCGCCCAGCGTCTGGACCTGCGTCTGGCCTGGGAGGGTGGTCGCTGCCGGGTGGAGGCCCTGGAGCTGAACAGCGGCCGGGGCCGGATCTCGGCCACCGGCGAGCTGACCGCTCCCCCGGCCCCGGCGGGGAGCCCGGCCGCCTGGCGCGCCCAGGGCCAGGTGGCCTTCCAGGACCTGGCCCTGCCGCCGGAGCTGCTGGCCACGCTGCCCGAGCCCCTGCGCCAGGCCCGCTTGAACGGCGTCCTGCGCGGCCAGGGCGAGCTGGAGGCGGCCGGCGCGGCGGAGCTGGAGCTGGAGCTGGAGCGCTCGCCCCTGGCACCGGACCTGGAGCTGACCAGTCTCCGGGCCAGCGGCGGCCGCCAGGCCGGCCAGTGGCGTCTGAGCGCCCTGGAGCTGACCGCCCCCGGCCTGGGACTCCAGGCCCAGGGTCGGGCCGACGCCCAGGGCGCGGACCTGGAATGGGAGCTGGCCTGCACCGACCTGGCCCGGCTGCGCCCGGCGGTGGCCCTGTGGTGGGAGCAGGCCCCGCCGGTCCTGGCCGGGGCGCTCCAGGCCCGCGGCGTGTTGCGCGGACCCTGGTCCGGCCCGGCCCTGGAAGTTGGGGCCCAGGCCCAGGACCTGGACCTGGGCCGGGGCGTCCTGCGCCGGGCCGAGCTGGAGTTGACCGTCGCAGATGTGGTGACTCACCGCCAGGGCCGCGCCGACCTGCTGCTGGAGAACCTGGAGGCCGGCGACCTGCCCTGGGACCAGGTGCGGGCCGAGCTGACCGCCGATGGCCGCCAGGCCAACCTGCGCCTGAACGGCCGGGGGCCGCGCCTGGACCTGGCGTTCAGCGCCACCTGCCCCACGCCCTTGCGGACGCCCCTGAGCTTCAGCCTCTCCGGCCTCAGCCTGGCTCCGGCCGGGGGGCCGGCCTGGCGGCAGCAGGGCCAGAGCGCCCTGGTGGTGGGGGCCCACCACCTTGACCTGGACCGCCTGGTGCTGGCCCAGGGCCGGCAACGCCTGGAGCTGGCCGGCCAGGTCGCCCCCGGCGGCCGGGTGCGGGCCAGCCTGGACCTCAAGGACTTCGAGCCCGCGCCCTGGCTGCCGGAGCGGGGCCTGCCCCAGACCACCCGCCTGGAGTTGGGAGCCGAGCTGACCGGCACCCTGGTGGAGCCGGTGATGCGCCTGCGGGGCCGCCTGCATGGCCTGGCCTGGCGGCGGGTGGGCGAGGGCCTGGTGAGCTTCGACGGGCGACTGGGAGGCGGCGAACTGAGCCTGGCCGGACGGGTGATCTGGGCCGAACAGCCGGTGCTGGACCTCAACGCCACCCTGGGGCTGGCCGCCAGCCTCAACCCGCCCAACCTGGGCTTGACCGCCGAGGGCCTCAACGCCCGGCTCACCGGCAAGGACCTGCCCCTGCGCCTGCTGGCCCCCACCCTGCGCGGGGTGCGGGTGCTGGGCGGTCGCCTGGACCTGGACCTCAGGGCCCAGGGCGACCCGACCGACCCCCGCCTGGACGGGTCGATGGAGCTGAGCGGCGGCCACATGGTCATCGTCCCCACCGGCCAGCGCATCAGCGACATCAACCTGGCCTTCACCGCCCGGGGGCGGGAGATCGTCCTGACCCGGGGCGAGGCCGACAGCGGCGGTCACCTGAGCCTGCGCGGCCGGATGCTGCTGCCCTGGAAGGATGCCGGCCTGGTGGAGCTCAAGGCCCAGGGCAAGGACCTGCTGGTGGGCCTGGGGGCCCTGGGTCAGGTGATCACCGACCTGGACCTGGACCTGGACGGCGCCCCGGCCGCGCCCAAGGCCCGGGCGCTATTGCATCCCCGCCAGGCGGTGATCCATCCCAAGGTGGCCCCGCCGGCCGCCCTGGGCGACGTGGTGCTGCTGCGCCCGGGCCAGACCCCGCCGCCCCTGGACACCGAGGTCCACGATGCCCCGCGCATCTTTTTCCCCGAGCCCTTCCACAACCTGGCCCTGGAGGCCCGGGTGGACCTGGGATCGGGGATCCGGGTGGTGGTGGACGAGGGCTGGGTGAACCTCTTGGGCGCGGTGCGGGTGACCAAGGCCCCCGGCGGGCCGCTGGTCTTCTGGGACAGCTACCGCACCGACAACGGCGTGATCATGGTGGAGAGCCGGCGCTTCGTGGTCACCGGCGGGGACTTCATCTTCGAGGGCCGCGACCGGCCCGACCCGGCCCTGAACGTGGACGTGCAATACCGGGGCGGAGGCACCCAGATCTTCATCATTCTACAGGGAACGGCCTTCGAGCCCCAGTTGCAGCTTTCCAGCGAGCCGCCCATGAGCCAGGCCGACATCCTGTCGGTGATCATCTTCGGCCGCCCCGCCGCCGGCCTCAACGCCGGCGAGACCCGCCAGCTCTCGGCCCAGGCCCTGGCCCTGGTGGGCCAGGGCAGCCGGCGCGAGATCGAGAAGATCCTGGGGCCGGCCCTGAGCCCGGACGTCTTCACCGTGCACAGCGAGGTCAGCACCGGCTCGGCCCTGGAAGCGGGCAAGTACCTGAGCACCGACCTCTACCTGCGCTATCGCCAGAACCTGAGTGGCGAGGGCGGCCAGAACGTGGGCCTGGAATATCGCCTCAACGACTGGCTGTCCCTGGAAAGCCAGGTGGGCACCACCCGCGACAGCGGGGTGGACGCCATCCTGAACTGGGATTTCAATTAGGGCCGGTTCGGGACGCGGCAGCCGCCCTGAGGGGGCGGTGAATGCCGGAACCCAGGCCTGGCGCTTGCCGAATTGGTCATTGCGGGCGCAGCGAGGCAATCTCTCCTGGCCCCGGTTTAGGCTTGCCTGAGTTGGCGATCAAAGGATGAGAGATTGCCGCGTCGCTTCGCTCCTCGCAATGACAAAAAGTCTCGGGCCGAACCACTGGTCGGCGGATTGGCCCAAAAGCACCCCAGCCAAAACGCCGGGCGGGAAATCCCGTCCGGTGTCGCGTTTCGGATGGGCCCGCCTCTCGCGGGGCGAACCTCAGGGCAGGAACTTCATCAGGGTGGGCGAGACCTCGATGGCCGACTCCACCCGCTCCACCCCCTGGACCTCCTCGGCCAGGGCGCGGGCGCGCTTGCCCTCCTCGTAGCTGGCCACGTAGCCGGCCAGGCTCAGCACCCCGTCCACCGCCTCGATCTCCAGGGCGTGGATGTCCAGCTCCTCCACCAGGTGGCGGCGGGCCCGGGCCGCCAACACCAGGCCATCGATGAGCCGGCGGCTCTCGGAGGAGGGCGCGAAATCGTCGTGGCTGGCCAGGTCCAGCACGGTCAGGGCCGCCTGCTCCAGGGACAACCGCCCCATGTTCAGCACCAGGTCGTAGTTCAGGGGCGAGGCCCAGTCGGCCCCGAACAGGTGGGCCACGTAGGTGCGCCGTTGCTGGTCCACCACCGTGGCCAGCTGCCGGGCGCGCTCCAGTTCCATGTTCTGTTCGTTGGCGATGCGCTGGGCGCGGAGATCCAAAGGCGCCACGGTGCGCGCCCGCAACACCCCGGGCACCAGGCGCAGCAGGAAGTTGGCCCCCCGGCCCACCACCACCGCGTTGCCGCTCTGGGCGTATTGCAGCATCACCAACTCCAGCAGGGCCGTGAAGACCCTGCGCCGCCGGTGGCCCAGATCCAGCATGGCCGGCCCCTGCTCGGCCAAGAGCTGGTGCTCGTCGCGACTCAAATCCACCAGACCCTGCACCGCGTCCATCAGGGTGCGCCGATCCACCAGCTCCAGGCGTCCCCGCGCGCAGATTTCCTGGGCCAGGGCGTCGCGCCAGGCTCCCACTTCGCCAGATATCGTGATGATGCCCATGGATTCACCTCCGGTCTGGGGTTGCAGAGGTCCATGGGTTCAGCTTAGCACAAGCGCTCTCGGCGGTGCAGACCCCTCGCGGGCCGTCCACCGGGGCCATTCGGCTGGTCCGGGCTAGATCTTCTGGCGGTTCAGGGCCTCCAGGCGGGTGCGCTCCTGCAGGCTGGCCAAGGTCGGGCTGACGCTGGGGCGCAGGGGAAGGGGGTCGGTCAGGCGCAGGCAGGAGGCCGGCAGGGTCAGGACCTCCTGGGCGAAGCGCTGGCGGGCCGCCTTCCAGCCCGGTTCGGGCTCCAGGCGGCGGCCGTGGCGCATCACCGGGGCCAGGAGGGGCGTCCCGGCCTGTTGCTCCTGGCGCAGGCTCAACAGGTCGCCCTGGATGCGCTGGTTGGCGTCCAGGGAGCGCCAGAGCTGCTTGGCCTCGGCCCAGGATTCCTTGCCGGCGCTGAGCTTGATGGTGGGTCGGCCGGCGTAGGAGACCAGCTTGTAGGCCAGGTCCAGGTAGGGGGCGTCGGCCGAGGAGCCCATGCGGGTGCCCACCGCGAACAGGTCCACCCTGGCCCCCCGCTCCAGCAGGTCGGCGATGCGGTACTCGTCCAGACTGCCGCTGACCACCACCATGGCCTGCTCCAGACCGGCCTGGTCCAGCATGTCCCGGGCCTGGCGGCTCAGCCCCACCAGGTCGCCGGAATCCAGGCGGATGCCCACCAGGCGGTGGCCGCTGGCCCGGAGCTCGCCGGCCACGGCGATGGCCCGCTCCAGGCCGGCCACGCTGTCGTAGGTGTCCACCAGGATCACGGTGTGATCCGGGAAGCTCTTGGCGAAGGCCCGGAAGGCGGCGATCTCGTCGCCGAAGCTCTCCACGAAGGAGTGGGCCATGGTGCCCACCGGGTTGATGCCATAGAGCTGGCAGGCGGCCAGGTTGCTGGTGCCGGCGAAGCCCACCAGGGTCGAGGAGCGGGCCGCGGCCATCCCGGCCTGGAGCCCCTGGGTGCGGCGCAGGCTGAAATCCACCAGGGTGCGGCCCTGGGCGGCCAGCACGCAGCGGGCGGCCTTGCTGGCCAGGGTGGAGTGGAGATTGATGATGTTGATGATCATCGTCTCCACCAACTGGGCCTCGATGATGGGCGCGGTGATCTCCAGCAGGGGCTCCTCGGCGAAGCAGACCGCGCCCTCGGGCAGGGCCCAAACCTCGCCGCTGAAACGCACCCCGGCCAGGAACTCCAGGAAGTCGGGCCTGAAGCGACCCAGGGAGGCCAGGTATTGGATTTCCCGGGGCTGGAAGGCGAAGCCCTCCAGGTAGTCCAGGGCGTCCTCCAGGCCGGCCGCCACCATGAAGCCGCGCTCCGGGGGCAGATCGTGGGCGAACAGGCTGAAGGTGGCCACGTCGTTCATGGCCTTGGCGTGGTAGGCCGCGGCCATGGTGATCTCGTAAAAGTCGGTGACCATCGCCAGGGAGCCGCTGTACATCTGCCTTCTCGCGCGCGGGTGGGATGTTGAGGCTTGCAGCATAAGCCCAGGCGGCGATGATGTCAACCTTGACGCTGGGTTATGCCGGGTGGGCTATTGCTCGGCGTCCACCGGGGTGGGGGACAACACCCGCACCAGATCGGCCGGGGTCATCTGGACCAGGAAGCCGCGCTTGCCGCCGTTGATGTGGATGGTGGCCAGGTCCAGGATGCCGCGCTGGACATAGACCGGCATCTGGCGCTTGGTCCCGAAGGGGCTGACCCCGCCCACCTGGTAGCCGGTGAGCCGGGCCACCACGGCCGGGTCGCAGGGCGTCACCTGCTTGACCCCCAGCTCCCGGGCCAGGGCCTTGGTGCTCACCTGGCGGTCGCCGTGCATCAGCACCACCAGGGGGGTGCCGGCCTCGTCCTCCATGACCAGGGTCTTGATCACCTGGTGCTCGTCCAGGCCGAGCTCCCGGGCGGCCACCTCGGTGCCGCCCTTGTCCTCGTAGGCGTAGGGCCGGGGGGTGAAATCCACCTGGTGCTGGCGCAGCACCCGCACCGCCGGCGTGGCCGGGGTCTTGTCCTTGGCCAAGGCTCGTCCTCCGCTTCCTGGTTTCAACTTATCCCAGGCCGGCCCCCGGGGCAAGAGGCGGACCAGGCGGCCCGCCGGCCCCGGCGCGCGTGGCCTTGCCCCGGGCCGCAAGGCGTGGTAAATCCTGGCAGCATGGGCCAAGAAGCCACATCGCTGGAACTGGAGCTGGCCGACGAGACGGCCACCCTGGCCCTGGGCCGGGCCCTGGGCCGGACCCTGGGGGCCGGGGCGGTGCTGCTCTTGGTCGGCGAGCTGGGCGCGGGCAAGACCACCCTGACCCGGGGTCTGGCCGCCGGCCTGGGGGTGGACCCGGCCTATGTCATCGCCAGCCCCACCTTCACCCTGCTCAACATCTACCCCGGGCGGCTGGAGTTGTTCCACGCCGACCTCTATCGTCTGAGTCCGGGCGAGGCCGACGACCTGGAGCTCCTGGACCAGGCCGGGGCCGGGGTGCTGGCGGTGGAATGGCCGGAGCGGGCCGGCCAGCCCTGGCCGACCTCGGCCGTCCGGGTGGAGCTGGCCCACCAGGACCGGGGCCGGCGGGCGCGAATCAGCGGACCGGCGGCCGTGGTCTCCCGCCTGGCGGTGGATCCGGCGGCCGGAGATAAGGGATAAGCCATGGCACTGATCGTCCAGAAATACGGCGGCACCAGCGTCGGCGACATCGCGCGGATCAGGAGCGTGGCCGCCCGGGTCAAGCACGGCCTGGACCAGGGACACCGCATGGTGGTGGTGCTCTCGGCCATGGCCGGGGTCACCAACTCCCTGATCGCCCTGGCCCAGGAGATGAGCCCCGACCCCGATCCCCGCGAGCTGGACGTGCTCCTCACCACCGGCGAGCAGCAATCGGTGGCTCTGTTCTGCATGGCCGCCCGCGATCTGGGCATCCCGGCCCGCTCGCTGTTGGGCTTCCAGGCCGCCATCCTAACCGACCGCGTCTTCGGACGGGCGCGGATCAACTACATCGAGACCCGCCGCATCCTGGAGCTGTTGGACAAGGGTCGCCTGGTGGTGGTGGCCGGGTTCCAGGGGGTGGACGAGGACAGCGGCGACATCACCACCCTGGGCCGGGGCGGCAGCGACACCACCGCCGTGGCCCTGGCCGCGGCCCTGCACGCCGACGTCTGCGAGATCTACACCGATGTGGAGGGCGTCTTCACCACCGACCCCAACGTGGAGCCCAAGGCCCGCAAGCTCCGGCAGGTCACCTACGAGGAGATGCTGGAGATGGCCTCCCTGGGGGCCAAGGTCCTGGACATCCGCTCGGTGGCCCTGGCGGCCAAGTTCGGGGTCAAGGTCCACGTGCGCTCCACCTTCAGCGACCGGGAGGGAACCATGGTCGTGCCCGAGGCCCATATCGACGAGCGGCTGATGGTCAGCGGGGTGGCCTACACCAAGAACGAGGCCCGCATCAAGGTGCTGGACGTGCCCGACCAGCCCGGGGTGGCCAGCCGCCTGTTCAACCCCATCAGCCAGGCCGGGATCGTGGTGGACGTCATCATCCAGAACACCAGCGCCGACGGCCACACCGACCTTACCTTCACCGTGCCCCGCACCGACTTCAGGCGCGCCCTGGACCTGGTCGGTCCGGTGGCGGCGGAGATCGGGGCCGGCCAGGTGGAGGGCGACACCAATATCGCCAAGGTCTCCATCATCGGCATCGGCATGCGCAACCACGCCGGGGTGGCGGCCAAGATGTTCAACGTCCTGGCCCGGGAGGGCATCAACATCCAGACCATCAACACCAGCGAGATCAAGATCTCCTGCATCATCGACGAGAAGTACACCGAGCTGGCGGTGCGCGCCCTGCACGACGCCTTCGGCCTGGCCGAGGAGGTGGAGCCCTCGCGGGAGGACCTGGCCTGAGGCGCAAGTGGAGACCATTGCGCAAAAGCGGAGCAGGTATTCCCGACCATTTCCCGTGCTGGATTTTGGCCTTTCCGCGCCAGCCTCGGTGTTTTCGACTCCCGGTTAGCTGCCTGACGCCTCTGATGCCGCCCGCACGAGGCGGCACCGGGGGCTTTTCGGCCCCCCGCCTGCCTCGGCCAATAGGGCCGCCTTCTTGAGAGGTGGCCCCCCAAAATTGGACAGTCATGTTTGGACAGTCATGGAAGGTGGAGGGCGTGGACACATGGAGGGACACCCACGACGAGCAAGGGTCAGCGGAGGCGGTTTTCGGCGGGGTTCAAGGCCAAGGTGGCGTTGGAGGCCCTGAATGGGGAGCAGACCATCTGGAACTGATGCGCATGATAGACGAGCAATTTCTGGAAACCCCTTGGTGCGGCTCGCGGCAGAGGGCCCGCTGGCTGCGGCGGCAGGGGCATGGGGTCGGCCGGAAGCGAGTGGTGCGCTTGATGGGCAAGATGGGGCTGGTGGCCGTCTACCAGAAGCCCAACACCTCCAAGCCCCACCCGGAGCATCGGGTCTACCCGCACCTGCTGCGCGGGCTGGGGATCAGCCAGCCAGGCCACGTCTGGTGTGCCGACATCACTTACATTCCGATACGGCGTGGTTTTCTGTAGCTGGTGGCGGTTATGGACTGGGCCAGCCGTAAGGTCCTGAGCTGGCGTCTGTCCAACACCTTGGACGCCGATTTCTGCATTGAGGCACTCAAGGAGGCCTTGGCCCGCTTTCCCAGCCCTCGGATGTTCAACACCGACCAGGGAAGCCAGTTCACCAGCTTGGAATTCACCCAGGTGCTGAAGGAGGCAGGCGTCCGAATTTCCATGGACGGAAAAGGGCGCAGGATGGACAACGTGATGATCGAGCGCCTGTGGCGTAGCCTCAAATACGAGTGCGTCTGTCTGCACGCCTTCGAGACGGCCAGCCAGGCCAGGAAAGGTATCGGAGACTGGATCGACTACTGCAACCAGCGCAGGCCCCACGCCAGCCGAGACGGCAAAACCCCGGACGAGGCATATTGGGGACCTGCTAGCGCATGGACCACCGAAGCGGCGGCATGAAAACAGATGCCTTCCACCTTAAGAAGGCCGCCAACCTGTCCAAGAATTGGGGATCACCTCTGAGCTTCTTCTGAAGAAAGCCCTCGATGGGCTTCCAGTTGATGATCTGGTCGACCTTGTCCAGGTGCGACTTCGGCTTCTTGCGCACCGACACCGCCAGGTCGAGGAATCCGCACAGCCGGGTTTCGAAACGGTTGGCCAAGCGCCACCTCCATCTAGACCGTTTCGAGCATTTTATTCTATATTATCATACTGTTACATTGAATTATCACTGCGGCCGCCGTGCAATGGTCTCTATTGGCCAAGATCCGGGACATCTTCGCCTTCACACCGTCACCACGCCCACCAGCCGCCCACCCGCAGGGCGCTCCAGATGGCCCAGCGCCGCCACCAACTCACCCCCAGGGTCTCCATGGCTTCCAGCATGACCCCGTCCGCCTGCTCCCGGGTGATGGCCTTGCCGGCGATCTCGTGGCAGCCATATAGCCAATCGTGGACGATGGCCGCCGGGGTGTAATTCCCGTCCCTGAGCAGGACCGGCCAGAAGATGGCCGGCACGCTGGCCAAGTTGGTCTTGAAGCCTTACGGGATGGTGATCACCTGGCCGTCGGGTGCGCGTGTACGACCACCTCCGCCAGGCCGACGCCGCGCCGCCGGCTTCCTGATCCGGGCCGCCGACTGGTTCGCCGGGCATGGCGCGAGAACGCGGCGGGTGAACAACGACAGCGGCGGCGCCCATCGCTCCCAGCCATCCCGCGCCACCATCGCCGGCCAACGCCGGCTCAGGCGGGTTTGTCCGCCGGCGGGGGCGGCGGGGCCGGGGCCTGGCAGGGGGCGTTCTTGGTCACCAGGCGGCCCAGGCGGGCGCACCACAGGGCCACGAAGGTGCGGCAGGAGCCGCTGCCGTCCACCGCCTCGTCTCGGGGCCAGCTGGCCTCGGGGCAGCTGAGATCGCACCAACGCATGGTCTAGGACTTCTCCTGGGGCGCGGGGCCGCGCTCCGCCTGAGCCAGACCCGCGGGCTGGCGCCGGGGGTCCGGGGGGGTGGTGGGCAGGTGCACCACGAACCGCGCCCCGCCGCCCGGGCGCTCGCCCACCGTCAGCTCCCCGCCCAACAGCAGCACCACGTCGCGGCAGTAGGGCAGACCCAGGCCCACCCCATATTCCTTGGTGGTGTAGAGGGGGTCGAAGATGCGGGCGCGCTCCTGGGGCGCGATGCCCGGACCGTCATCACCCACCATGAACGCCACCCGGCCCTGGTCGTCCTGGCCGGTGGTCAGGTAAACCCGGCCCCGGTCGCGGGTGGCCTCCAGGGCGTTCTGCACCAGGTTGCCCAGGGCGCGGGCGAGCAGATCGGGGTCGGTGACCAGGGTTGGCAGCTCCGGGGCCAGGTCCCAGACCGGGTCGCGGGTCGGGGCCCCGGCCTGGCCCACCCCCAGACGCCAGCCCTGGCGCATCATCTCCCCGGCCTCCACCTCGGCGAAGTCCAGGTCGCGCTCACGGTTGAGCTTGAAGACCTGGCCCAAAAGCTGCTCCAGCTGGTGCACCTCCTGCACGATCACCTTGACGTAGTTGCAGCGCGGGTCCTCCTGGCACAAGGCCCCGGCCAGGCGCTTGGCGAAGCCGCCGATGACCATCAGGGGGTTGCGCAACTCGTGGGCCAGGGCGCTGGTGAAGCGGGCTACCGCCGCGGTGCGCTCGGCCTGCATCACCAGTCGCCAGGTCTCCTTGAGCCGCTGGTTGGCCACGCTCAGGCTGGACAGCTCCGCCTTGATCTCCCCCACCTGCTCGGCCACCCTGAGGTCGATCTCCGCCTTGAGCGCCGCCAGCTCCTCCTGGGTCCGGGAGAGGGCCTGGCCCCGGGACCAGGCCGCCACCGCCGCGCCCAACAGGCCGGCCAGCACGTCCAGGAAGCCCTGCTCCTCCGGGGTGAAGCCCACCCGCAGCCGGGTGGCCACGTTGAGCACCCCCACCAGCTCGCCGTGCAGGATCAGAGGCAGGGCGCAGACCGCCCTGGCCCCCATCGTCTGCAATAGTTCGCGGCGTTGGGGGTCGTCCAGATGGTCCACCGGCATCACCACCATGCGACGACGCTGGGCGGCCAGGCCGGTGAAGCCCTGGCCCGGCTCCACCCGGTCCAACTGGGCGGTCATCTCCGGCGGCAGGCCGTGGCTGGCCACCAGGCGCAGACCACCGCCCCGGCCCAGGGCGTAGACCCGGCTGGGGGCCAGGCCCAGGTCGGCTTCCAGCTCGCGCAGGGCCAGCACCAGGGCCTGGGGCAGGTTGTCGGCCTGGATCAGGTGTTGGGCCAGGCCGCGCAGGACCGCGCGATGCCTGCCCTGGTCGGGGCTGGGATCGGGCTTGGTTTCCGGCATCTTGCTCGCACCCCTCGGCGCGGGAGGCCGCCGACCAGGACAATCACGCGGGGTGAATCGAGGATAGCCGCCCGGCGGTCCCGGGGTCAAGGCCGGCGCGGAAGCCCCGGCCCAAGTTGACAAAAAATGCCCCGGCTGATAGCCTGCGTCGTTGGCTTTTCGCTGGCTTATTACAGCCTTGTCACCGGATGGCGTTCACGGTGGGAGACGGCCCCGGCAATGCGTGGCGAGATCCTCTGCATCGGCGACGAGCTCATCAGCGGGCGGATCAGCGACCGCAACGCCCGCTACGCCGCCGGCCGGCTGTGGCCCCTGGGCCTGGGCCTGGCCGGGTTCAGCTATCTTGGCGATGATCCTGACGAAATAGTCAGGGAGCTGCGCGAGGCCCTGGCGAGGTGCGACTGGCTGGTGGTCAGCGGCGGCCTGGGCACCACCGAGGACGACCTCACCGCCGCCGCCGCCGCCCGCGCCCTGGGCCTGCCCCTGGTGGAGCATCCGCAAAAGGTGGCCGAGCTGGAGGCCCTGATCACCAGCTTGGGCCGCCCGCTCACCCCCGAGAACCGGCGCATGGCCCTGATGCCGGAAGGAGCCGAGCCCCTGGACCCCAGGAGCGCCGGCTTCGCCATCACGGTGGAGGGTGGCAAGTCGCTGTATTTCCTGCCCGGAGTGCCGCCGGAGTTCGCGCGCATCATCGAGCGCCGGGTGGCCCCGGAGCTGGGGGCGCGCTTTGGCTCGGGCCACCTGGCCAGCGCCAGCATCCGGCTCTTCGGCATCGGCGAGAGCGAGGTGGGCCGCCGCCTGGCCGGCCTGGTCAACGGCGTGCCCGGGGCGTCCCTGGGTTACTATCCGGTCTTTCCGGAGGTGATCCTGGCCCTCTCGGCCCGGGCCGAGACCCCGGAGCTGGCCCAAGAGCGGGTGGCGACCCTGGAGACCCAGTGCCTGGAGCGCCTGGAGGGCCTGGTGGTGGTGCGCGGGGCCCAGACCCTGGAGGCCCGGGTGGGGGAACTGCTTAAAAGCGCCGGCCTGACCCTGGCCTGCGCCGAGTCCTGCACCGGCGGGCTGATCGGCCACCGCGTCACCGAGGTGGCCGGCTCCTCGGCCTACTTCCTGCGCGGCTATGTGGTCTACTCCAATCCGGCCAAGCAGGACCTGCTGGGCGTCACCGCCGCGACCCTGACCAGCCACGGCGCGGTCAGCGCCCAGTGCGCGGCCGAGATGGCCACCGGCGCGCGGGAGCGCGCGGGCGCGGACCTGGCGCTGGCGGTCACCGGCATCGCCGGGCCCGAGGGCGGCAGCCCGGACAAGCCGGTGGGCACGGTCTGGTTCGGCCTGGCCCAGGCCGGCGGGGTGCTCACCGAGCACAAACGTTTCGCCGGCGACCGCTCGATGGTCAAACTCCAGGCGGCCGAGAACGCCCTGGACCTGCTACGCCGGCATCTGGAAGGCCTTTGATGCGCCTGTTCGCGGCCCTGGAGCTGCCCCAGGGGCCCCGGACGGCCGCGGCGGCCATGATCCGCGAACTACGCCGGACCGGCGCGGACCTCAAGTGGGTGGCCCCGGAGAACCTGCACGTCACCCTGAAGTTTCTGGGCGAGACCGACCCCGGCCGCCTGCCGGAGATCAGCGCCGTCCTGGCGGCGGCCTGCGCGGCCGCGCCGGCCCTGGACCTGGCCCTGGCCGGGGCCGGGGCCTTCCCCGGGGTGGGCCGGCCCTCGGTGGTCTGGCTGGGCCTGGCCGGGCAGGTGGAGGCCCTGGTCGGGTTGGCCCGCGCCCTGGACGACGGCCTGGCCGGGCTGGGCTTCGCGCCCGAGACGCGGCGCTTCCAGGCCCACCTGACCCTGGGCCGCGCCCGGCGGGGCCGGGGACCCAGCGCGCCCTCCCGCCCCCTGGCCCAGGCCCTGGCCGGCCTGTCCGCCTGGCGGGGGCCGGAGTTCGTGGGCCGGCGGGTGAGCCTGATGGAGAGCAGCCTGACCCCGGCCGGCCCCATCTACCGGCCGCGCTGGGCCTGGGACCTGGGCTCCGGCTTGGTGGACCTGGCGCAGTGAGCCGCCGCCCCCAAGTCGGGGTTGCAGGCTCGCCGGGTGTTTAGTGTATACTGGCGGTGAACCGCGCGCACCCGCGCCCCCGCCACTCCCCATAGCCCGAGAGGAAGAGATCATGGCCGAAAAAGAGCCCAAGGCCCCCGAGGCCCAGCGGGACAAGGCCCTGGACAGCGCCCTGAAGCAGATCGAACGCAGCTTTGGCAAGGGCGCCATCATGCGCCTGGGCGCCGGCGAGGTCGCCGCCGACGTGGCCGCCATCTCCACCGGCTCTCTGGGCCTGGACCTGGCCACCGGGGTGGGCGGCGTCCCCCGGGGACGGGTGACCGAGATCTACGGCCCGGAGTCCTCGGGCAAGACCACCCTGACCCTGCACGTCATCGCCGAGGCCCAGAAGGCCGGCGGGGTGGCGGCCTTCATCGACGCCGAGCACGCCCTGGACGTGGCCTACGCCAGGAAACTGGGCGTCAACGTGGACGAGCTGTTGGTCAGCCAGCCGGACACCGGCGAGCAGGCCCTGGACATCGCCGAGATCCTGGTGCGCTCCGGCGCGGTGGACGTGCTGGTGGTGGACTCGGTGGCCGCCCTGGTGCCCAAGGCCGAGCTGGACGGCGAGATGGGCGACAGCCACGTGGGCCTCCAAGCCCGGCTGATGAGCCAGGCCATGCGCAAGCTGACCTCGGTCATCTCCAAGAGCCGCACCGCGGTGATTTTCATCAACCAGATCCGCATGAAGATCGGGGTGATGTTTGGCAACCCCGAGACCACCACCGGCGGCAACGCGCTCAAGTTCTACGCCAGCTTGCGCCTGGACATCCGCCGCATCGGCAAGCTCAAGGCCGGCGAGGAGGAGATCGGCAGCCGCACCCGGGTCAAGGTGGTCAAGAACAAGGTGGCCCCGCCCTTCAAGCAGGCCGAGTTCGACATCATGTTCGGAGCGGGCATCAACAAGCTGGGCGAGGTGCTGGACATGGCCGTGGCCGAGGACATGGTCAACAAGAGCGGGGCCTGGTACTCCTACGGCGAGGAGCGCATGGGCCAGGGCCGCGAGAACGCCGTCGGCTTCCTGCGCGACCACCCCGAGGTCTGCGCCCAGGTGGAGGAGCGCCTGCGGGCCAAGCACGGCCTCAAGGCCCTGACCGGCGGCGGCGACGCCAGCGTCGAGCCGGAGGACTAGCCCCGTCCCGGGGCCGCGCGCCGTCTCCCGGCTTCGCGCCGGAGCCGGCGGCGGGATATATTGATCTGAATGCCCGCGACCGGTCCGCGCCCCATGACGGCGGCCGACGCGGGGGACACCCACCCGGGCCCCTGGGCGGCCCGACTGCTGCAAAGGACGACCCATGGCCAAGACCGGCAACGAACTGCGCGACCTGTTCCTGAACTACTTCAAGGGCAAGGGCCACCAGGTGGTCTCCAGCGGGCCGTTGGTGCCCAAGGACGACCCCAGCCTGCTGTTCGCCAACGCGGGCATGGTGCAGTTCAAGCAGGTCTTCCTGGGCCAGGAGAAGCGCGACTACACCCGGGCCACCACCTGCCAGAAGTGCTTCCGGGCCTCGGGCAAGCACAACGACCTGGAGAACGTGGGCTTCACCCCCCGCCACCACACCTTCTTCGAGATGCTGGGCAACTTCAGCTTCGGCGACTACTTCAAGCAGCAGGCCGTCACCTACGCCTGGGAGCTCCTCACCCAGGGCTACGGCCTGGACCCCCAGGACCTCTGGGTCAGCGTGCACGAGAAGGACGACGAGGCGGCGGAGCTCTGGGAGCGCGAGGTGGGGGTGAGGCCCGAGCGCATCGTGCGCCTGGGGGACAAGGACAACTTTTGGGCCATGGGCGACACGGGGCCCTGCGGCCCCTGCTCGGAGATCCACATCGACCAGGGCCCGGAGGTGGGCTGCGGCAGCCACGACTGCCACGTGGGCTGCGACTGCGACCGCTACCTGGAGCTGTGGAACCTGGTCTTCATGCAGTACAACCGCGACGCCTCCGGGACCATGAACCCCCTGCCGCGGCCCAGCATCGACACCGGCATGGGCCTGGAGCGCATCAGCGCGGTCTGCCAGGGCAAGCTCTCCAACTACGACAGCGACCTGTTCACCCCCATCCTGCGCCAGGCCGGCGAGCTGGCCGGGGTGGCCTACGGGGCCGAGGCCAAGAGCGACACCAGCCTGCGCGTCATCGCCGACCACGCCCGGGCCTGCGCCTTCCTGGTGGGCGACGGCATCCTGCCCAGCAACGAGGGCCGGGGCTACGTGCTGCGCCGCATCCTGCGCCGGGCCGCCCGCCACGGCCGCAAGCTGGGCCTGACTCAGCCCTTCCTGCACCAGGTGGCCATGACCGTCATCGACCACATGCAGGGGGCCTATCCCGCCCTGAACGACGCCCGGGTCTTCATCGCCAAGGTGGTGCAGAGCGAGGAGGAGCGCTTCGGCGAGACCCTGGACACCGGCCTGCGGCTTTTGACCGACGCCCTGGAAGAGGCCAAGGCCCAGGGTCGGCGGACGCTTTCCGGCGACATGGCCTTCAAGCTCTACGACACCTTCGGCTTCCCCCTGGATCTGACCATGACCATCGTGGCCGAGGAGGGTTTCGGGGTGGACGAGGCCGGCTTCGACGCGGCCATGGCCCAGCAGAAGAGCCGCAGCCGCGCGGCCTGGAAGGGCTCGGGCGAGGACGAGCTGCCCCCGGCCCTGACGGCGCTGCGCGCGAAAGGCTTCCGCACCGCCTTCCTGGGCTACGACGGCCTGGAGGCCACCGGTCAGGCGGCCCTGATCCTGGTTGAGGGCGAGCCGGTGGAGGCGGTGGGCCTGTGCCAGGCGGCCGAGCTGATCTTCGCCGCCACGCCCTTCTACGGCGAGGCCGGCGGCCAGGTGGGCGACCTGGGCCAGATCGTCGGCCCCCGGGGCCGGGCCAGGGTGGTCAACACCACCAAGCCCGGCGGCGAGGTGATCGTGCACCACATCGAGGTGGTGGAGGGCGTCATCGCCCTGGGCGAGGACCTTCACCTGCAGGTGGACATGGTGTCCCGCGCGGCCACCGCCGCCAACCACAGCGCCACCCACCTGTTGCACGCCGCCCTGCGCCAGCACCTGGGCGAGCACGTCAAGCAGGCCGGCTCCATGGTCTCGCCCGAGCGCCTGCGCTTCGACTTCAGCCATTTCCAGGCCCTGACCCCGGAGGAGATCCGGGCGGTGGAGCGGACGGTCAACGCCGGCATTCGGCAGAACATCGCCCTGACCACCACCGTGATGGGCATCGACCAGGCCATGGCCAGCGGGGCCATGGCGCTGTTCGAGGAGCGCTACGGCGATCAGGTGCGCTTGGTGGAGGTGCCGGGTGTCAGCAAGGAACTCTGCGGCGGCACCCACACCGCCCGCACCGGTGACATCGGTCTGTTCAAGATCGTGGCCGAGGCCTCGGTGGCGGCCGGGGTGCGCCGGGTGGAGGCCCTGACCGGGGCGGCGGCCCTGGAGGCCTTCCTGGCCCTGGAGGACCAGCTCGGCGCGGCGGCGGCGGCCCTGAAATGCCCCCGCTCCGAGGTGGCCGACCGGGCGATCAAGCTCCAGGCCTCCATCAAGGAGCGCGAAAAGGAGATGGAGAGCCTCAAGGCCCGCCTGGCCGGGGCCGGCTCGCGCGATCTGTTGGCCGAGGCCCAAGAGGTGGGCGGGGTCAAGGCCCTGATCGCCCAGGTGGAGATCGACAGCCCCAAGGCCATGCGCGAGCTGGCCGACAACCTGCGCGAGCGCATCGGCTCGGGCGTGGTGGTCCTCGGCGCGGCGGCCGAGGGCAAGGCCCTGCTCTTGGCCCTGGTCACCAAGGATCTGGCCGGCCGCTTCCACGCCGGCAACATCGTCAAGGAGCTGGCCCCCCTGGTGGGCGGCGGCGGCGGCGGCCGGCCGGACCTGGCCCAGGCCGGCGGCCAGAACCCCGACGGCTTGCCCCAGGCCATGGCCCGGGCCCAGGAGATCGTGGCGGAGATGGCCGCCAAGTAGTCCCCCGGCGATCATAAAAAACCAGGGCCGGACCCCGCGTGGGGCCCGGCCCTTTGATTTGTTGGCCGTGAGAAGCCTAGACGCTGTACTGGGTGGTGGTGAGGTTGTTGACCACCCGGGTGACGCCCTCGACCTTGGCCGCCGCCTCGCCGGCCAGGGCCTTGCTGCGGGGGTCGGCCACCAGGCCGCGCAGCACCACCACCCCCTGGTCGTCGGCGGTGACCACGATGTCCTGGGAGTAGAGGGTCTCCACCTGCTTCTTGACCGCGCTTTCCACCTTTTTGGCGAAGGCCAGTCCGCCCAGCACCGCGCTCATCTTGGCCTGGTCGTAGCGGGGAGCCAGGCGCTGGGCCGCCAGCACGATCATGTCGGCCGCGTCCTCGGTCTCCAGGGCGGCGGTGTTGATCACCAGATCGAAATTCTTCCAGTCGAAGAGGTCGTACTCGAAGACCGCCTCCAACAGGGCGCGGCGCTCGTGGTCGAACTTGCGCACGAACTCCTGGGCGTCCTCCAGGGACAGGCTCATGCGGCGCGCCACCCGCTCCACCCGCACCTCGCTGGGGGCCACCACCCGCACCTTCAGCACCCCGGGCAGGTGGCTGAGGACCACCTGGGCCCCGCGCCCCACCATCACCACGTCGCCCTTTTGGGCCAGCTCGTAATTGAGGCTGGCGAAGAGCGCCGCGTGGGAAGGGTTGCTGAAGGCCAGGCGCTCGAAGAACCCGTGCGGCTTGGTCTCGGCCTCGTAGGCCTGGCAGGCCTGGCGGAACTGGTCGTCGCAGGTCTGGGCCAGTTTGTGGACGTGCTCGCGGTCGATGTGGGCATAGCCCAGCTTTTGGGCGGCCAGGGCGGCGATCTCGTCGCCGTAGCTGCCGACCTGGCGCGATATGGTCACGATACCCATGGATGGCTTCCTTTCCGGTCCTGGTCGCGGGGGACCGTGGTTGATGACGGCTGCTGGATGGTGATCATTCCATGGCCATGGTGACGAGCTGGGTGAGGTCCATGACCTGGAGGTCGAGGTTTTGGCGTCGGGCGCGGGTGGCGATGGTGCGCAGGCACTGCTGGCAGGCGCTGACCACGGCCTGGGCCCCGGT